>Ga0255336_100058_pt1 | contig 278616 bp, 242 predicted proteins | sample MeOH1_35cm_T3_17_FD_189102 | JGI IMG/M metagenome (GOLD analysis project Ga0255336, IMG submission 189102) | Sandy soil microbial communities from University of British Columbia, Vancouver, Canada - MeOH1_35cm_T3_179 | ecosystem: Engineered > Artificial ecosystem > Sand microcosm > Unclassified... | reverse complement strand
GGATATCGGCGCCGGCACCGCCGTTCAGCGTGTCATTGCCCTTGCCACCGGTCAGGGTGTCCTTACCTGAACTGCTGCTGATCGCATCGCCGAGGTCGTTGCCGGTGAAGGTCCAAGCAGCGGTGCCGGTATAGGTATAGTTCTCGACATTGGCAAAGGCAGCGGCGAGCAGCACTGAGGTCTTCACCGTATCGGTGCCTTCACCCGCGTTCTCGGTGACGACATCGCCCAGGTTGTCGACGACATAGGTATCGTCGCCCTTGCCGCCGATCAGCGTATCGGTACCGGTGCCGCCGTCGAGGATGTTGTTGGCATCGTTGCCGGTCAGGATGTTGTCGAGGACATTGCCGGTCAGGTTCAGCTTGTTGCTGCCGGTCTGGGACGCGTCGAAGTTCTCCAGGTTGGCGCCCAGCACCAGGGTGGTCGGATTGACCAGGCCGAGATCGCCATTGGTGCGCAGGATCAGCGTGTCGGTGCCTTCGCCGGCCAGTTCGCTCACCGTGTCCTGCAGCTTGGCGACCCCGCTTACCACCACCAGATCGACGGTATAGATATCGTCGCCCTTGCCGCCGGTCAGCGTATCGGCGCCGGCGCCGCCATCCAGCTTGTTGTTGCCTTCGTTGCCGGTGATGACATTGGCCAGGGCATTGCCGGTGCCATTGATATTGCCGGCACCGGTTTGCAAGGTCAGGTACTCGACGTTGTTGCCCAGCGCATAGCTGATTGAACTCTTGACCAGATCGATGCCCTGGTTCGTCAGCTCTGTTACTGCATCGCCGACATTGTCAACGATGTAAGTATCGTTGCCGGCACCACCGATCAGGGTGTCGCCGCCCGACCCACCGTCCAGCACGTTAGCGGAGGCATTGCCGGTCAGCACATTGTTGAGGTCATTGCCGGTGGCATTGATCGCCGCCGCGCCGATCAGAGTCACATTCTCGAGCTCCAGCACAGAAAAATTCCCTGCGGAACCAGCAAGATTGATGCTGATACTGCCCTGAATTGTATCGATACCTTGGCCCTGAATCTCACCACTGATAAAATCACCGATATTGTCGACGATATACGTATCATTACCCATTCCACCGTGCATCTCGTCGGAGCCTGGGCCGCCGTCTAATACGTCGTTGCCGTCGCCACCTACCAAGACATCATTACCGGCACCGCCTATCAGCGTGTTATCGGCGTCATTGCCATTGATAAAATCGCCATAGGCCGTGCCGATTGCCCGTTCGATCAGATTGTCAATGGGTCCGACAGCGCCATTTTGCGTCTCCGTTGGGGTGTAGGACATCGCGATCGTGGAAATCGAGTTGTAATCCTGATCTTCGTGAAAGGAGGAAATGGCGCCGGGAGTCAGATCGAGCCAGACACCGTTCACGGAGCGCAGGCTGGAGGCATCCACGGTGTCATAACCACCGGCATCCCAGATGGTATAAGCGTTGCCGTTGTCGCGAAAATAATAGGTGTCGTTGCCGGTATTGGCCGTTGTATTGACGCCGTAAAGATACTGTATCGCCAGGATATCGAGAGGCATCGGCGTCGAAGGATTGCCCCAGTCGATATATTGACCCTGGTCGTTATAGGACATGATTGTTTGGTAGTCGTTATCGAAGCTGCCGATCCCGAGTTGGGTGAAGGTTGGCTTGCCGTTGCCGCCGTCATCATGCGGATGCTTCAAGCCCAGCACATGGCCGATCTCATGGATGATGGTTTCCAGAGAGAAGCCGCCGGCGGAGAGAAAGCCGAGTGGGTTGTAGCCACCTGCATAGGATTGGTTATCGAGAAAGATGTCGCCTTGCGGATTGGCATAAGAGGCCAATTGCGCATTTGGAGCATAGTCGCTCAAAAGCGACGGAGCATAGCTGGCCGCCAATGCAGGGTCGGGAAAGACACCTTCGCCGACATAGCCGCTTTGCTGTTGCTCGGTACCAGTCAGGCTGAGCGCGATATCGGCTGTGCTCTGATAAAAATAGCTGCCTGACCGGATTTCCTGGAACTGGATGTTGGCGACGGCCGACCAGGCGGCGAAAGCGGTGCGCACGGCTTGCTGCTGGGCCGCCGACCAATTACCGGAGCCGGCATCACCGGAGAGATTGAACGAATAGGTCAGGACATGCGGCCCGGCGCCGAAGTCCCATTGACTGCCCTGGATAAGCCCGTCGATCAGGGGATTGTTTGCCGCCTGTACTGAATCACCGCTCGCTGTCGCCATGATCCCTCGAACCCCGGTCCATTAGCCGTCCGCTGGCGGACGGGCCGTTACGCATCAAAACATCGGCTCCGCAGGCATAGCGAGGCCCAGCCCTGCCGTCTTTTGTGAGGAATGCAGTCGATGATAGATCTCAGCGCAAGCTAATGCGCGGATGCCAACGGCCGATGGTCCCCAATCCGGTGCCGTTCTCGATGAGGGGCGGCACCCCCAAAGCGCGACTTTCAGTTGATCTTTGCAACTATTTTTAATTGTATCTATGATGCCAGAAAGTTTCCAAAACTTCCACGATTTTATGATGTCATTCCTGGGACAACTATCATATTTAAGGTTAACGACCGAGGTGATCGGATTGAAGCCGGCCGCGCTAAGGAATAATTGACCACTCTGATGGTTAAATTAGGCTCTCTGGGCAACAGGGACCTGAAAGGATCAGGCTCCTGCTGGGACGCAGATGTGAGGACAGTTCCTTGGCCGGCTTCGGCGAGGGCAAGTAGGGCTGGGCAGGGGGAGCCGATAACAAGTGGCGAAGCACGCATGATGACGGCACAGACCGACGCCACGAATCCGGCACGCCTTGCTACCTTGAGCTGTGTATCGACGCTCTTTCGTTATCACGGACTGGCTGTCGGTCCCGACGCGCTCAATCGCGAACTGACAGGCGTTGCCGAGATCGATGCCGATGAAATCGTGCGTATTGCGCGCCGGCGCGGGCTGAAGGCGCGCATGACGACATCAGGCTATCTGCGCCTCGCCCATACCGCCTTGCCGGCCCTGGCGCGCACCAAGGATGGCGGCTTTCTGATCGTCGCACGCTATGCCGGCGACAAAGTGCTGGTGCATCGCGGGGCCGGCAACCGGTCGGAACTGATTGATCGGGCGACATTCGAAGAGATCTGGGATCGCAGCCTGCTGCTGATCGCGCGGCGTACCACCTTGTCGGATCTCAACCGGCAATTCGGCATCCCCTGGTTCATGGCGGCGATCTACAAATATCGTGGGGTCCTCAGTCAGGTCCTGCTGGCGTCGTTCTTCCTGCAGGTCTTCGCTCTGGTATCGCCCTTATTCTTCCAGGTTGTCGTCGACAAGGTTCTGGTCCATCGCGGCATGACGACGCTGGACGTGCTGATCGTCGGCCTGCTGACGATTTCAATTTTTGAATCGATCCTCGGTGCCCTGCGCACATACGTCTTCTCTCACACCACCAACCGGATCGACGTTGAGCTGGGTGCGCGGCTGTTCCGTCACCTGATCGCCCTGCCGCTTGCCTATTTCGGTGCCCGCCGGGTCGGCGATTCCGTGGCACGGGTGCGGGAGCTTGAAAACATCCGCCAGTTTCTCACCGGCTCCAGCCTCACCCTGGTGATCGACCTCCTCTTTACCACGGTCTTCCTCGCGGTGATGGCCTGGTACAGCTGGTGGTTGACGCTGGTGGTGCTGGCCTCGCTGCCGCTTTACGCGATCATCAGCCTGTCGCTGACGCCTTTGTTCCGCGCGCGGGTGGACGAAAAGTTCCGTCGCGGCGCAGAGAACCAGGCCTTCCTGGTCGAAAGCGTGACCGGCATCGAGACTGTCAAGGCGATGGCGGTCGAGCCGCAGATCCAGCGACGCTGGGAGGAGCAGCTTGCCGGCTATGTAAGCGCCTCCTTCCGTGTCAGCAATCTCGGCAACTATGCCAGCCAGGGCATCCAGCTGGTTTCCAAGGTCGCCACGGCCGCCATCCTCTACTTCGGCGCCAAAGCCGTGATGGACGGGACGATGACAGTCGGCGAACTCGTCGCCTTCAACATGCTGGCAGGGCGCGTCGCCCAGCCGGTTCTGCGCCTTGCCCAGGTTTGGCAGGATTTCCATCAGACCCGCCTCTCGATCCAGCGGCTCGGCGATATTCTCAATACCCCGGCCGAACCCAGTGCTGCGCCGGGGCGCGGGGCGTTGCCCGCCATCAAAGGCGCGATCAGCTTCGAGCATGTGAAGTTCCGCTATCGCCCGGACGGCCAGGAAATCCTCAAGGGCATCGATATCACGATCTCCGCCGGGCAGAGCATCGGCATCGTGGGCTCGTCCGGGTCCGGCAAGTCGACCCTCGCGAAACTGGTGCAGCGTCTCTACGTGCCGGAATCGGGACGCGTGTTGATCGACGGTGTCGATCTCGCCATGGTCGATGCCAGCTGGCTGCGCCGGCAGATCGGCGTGGTCCTGCAGGAGAACGTGCTCTTCAGCGGCACGGTACGGGACAACATTGCCTTGGCGGATCCCGGGATGCCGTTGCAGCAAGTGATCGCCGCCGCCAAATTGGCGGGTGCGCATGATTTCATCCTGCAGCTGCCGGAGGCCTATGACACCCTGGTCGGCGAACGCGGCGGCAACTTATCGGGCGGGCAGCGGCAGCGTATTGCCATCGCCCGCGCATTGATCGGCAATCCGCGCATCCTGATCTTTGACGAGGCGACCAGCGCGCTCGATCTCGAATCCGAACAGGCGATCCAGCGCAATATGCGGCAGATCTGCCAGGGCCGCACGGTCTTGACCATCGCCCATCGCCTGTCTTCCGTGCGTCATTGCGACCGCATCATCACCGTTGAACAAGGACGCATCGTCGAGGACGGCACGCATGATGACCTGCTGCGGAGCGGCGGCCGCTATGCCGCGCTGTACAAGGTTCAGTCAGGGAATGTGATCGATGCAGCCTGATAGCGCAGCCCCCAAGGTCGCCCCGAGCGAGGCCTTCGCATTGAAGGGAAACAACGACGACCGGGCGGAAACCGCGGGCCGCGCGAAGGCCGATAAGAGTGCGGAAGAGCGGAAGCGGCTTCCTGCGCGGCGCAATCGCGACGAGCGGGAGTTTCTGCCGGCGGCTCTGGAAATCATTGACACCCCGCCATCACCGGTCGGCCGCGCGATCGGCCTGACGATCATGGCGGTGGCGGTCGTCGTGGTTCTTTGGGCCGCGCTCAGCAATGTCGACATCATCGCCACGACGACCGGCCGCATCATCCCGCAGGGGAAAACCAAGGTCGTCCAGCCGCTGGATACCGGCATCGTATCAAGCATACGCGTCAATGACGGCGATCGCGTCAAAGCCGGTGACGTGCTGATCGAATTGAACACTACCCAGGCCTTGGCGGACCGCGATCGCTTCCAACGCGATCTGTTGCAGGCCCGGCTCAATCTGGCGCGTTTGCATGGGCTGGCGGCGGCGATCGCCGGCAACAGCGCGGATCCGGGAAAATTGGCACTCGTCGATCCGCCCGGCGATGCCTCGCCATCCGATGTCGAGCTTGCTCAGGCGGCGATGCGCGCCGAAGCCGCCAACCAGGCCGCCAAGCTGTCGGACCTGGATCAGCAGATCATGGCCAAGAAGGCGGAGGCTGCGGAGGCGCAAGCGACCGCCGACAAACTATCAGCGTCGCTGCCGATGGTGCAGAGCCAGGAAGAGATCCGCCGGCAGCTGCGCGATATGCAGTTTGGCAACAAACTGGCCTGGTATCAGGCCAATCAGGCCTTGATTGAACAGCAGCATGACATCGGCGTTCTGGGGCGGCGCAAGGAATCGGCGGAGGCTGCCCAGTCGGCGCTCCTGCAACAGCGTGCGGCAACCGTCGCCGAATATCAGATGAATGTGCTGTCGGATCTCGACAAGACCCGTGCGCAGGCCAGCGAATTGCAGGCGGAATTGGCAAAGTCTCAGCAGCGCCTGAGCGAGGGGGTCCTCACCGCTCCGATCGACGGCACGGTACAGCAATTGGCGATTCATACCATCGGCGGCGTCGTGACACCTGCGGAACCGCTGCTTGTGATCGTTCCCAATGAGGGCCGGCTCATGATCGAAGCCACGGTACAGAATCGCGATGTCGGCTTCATTCATGCCGGGCAGGCCGTGCGGATCAAGGTCGAGACCTTCAATTTCACCCGATACGGTCTTATCGACGGCGTCGTCATGAATGTGACGCGCGATGTCGTGGGAGCGGGCAACAACGACAAGCGCACGGACCGCGACAAGACCCAGGACGCCGGCCAGGATGTCGGCGCCGAAGCTGATTCCGGGCCCGGCTATATCGCCCACATCACCCTGGCGCGCGACTGGATCATGACGGAAATGGGCAAGGTCCCGCTCAGTCCCGGCATGGCCGTGACGGCGGAGATTCAGACCGGCCAGCGCCGCGTCATCGATTACGTGTTGTCGCCGCTGGTGCGACACGTATCGGAAAGCCTGCATGAGCGTTAGGTCGAAACCCGCCGCCGGCAGTCATCCGTCGTCCGTCAGCAGTAAAGATCGCGATTGATGGAGAAGACCATGACCATATTGACGGTCTCGCCGTCTTCGGAGAGCGGCAGAAAGAGATTGGCTTCGCTGATATAGCGGTCGACGACCTGAAAATCGTCTTCTTCATAAAACGGCGCGCGGGTTGTACAGACCCGCTGGTATCTATCGAGAGCCGCTTGCGGCGTTGCCGCGAAAAAGCCGTCGGCGACTGCCTTTCCGGTTGGATCGTTCCCCCGCAGGCGCACTTCGGCGGTACCGACGAGACGGTAGACGAAGCGCCGGCCGTCGGCCACGACATCGACCAAGGTGATCTGGGGCAGGAAGGGACCAAGCTCGATGGGATCGATATCGGCCCTGCTCGGCATCTTTCGGCCGCGGCACTTGCCCTGCCAATAGGCTAGGACTTTAAGAACATCTTCATGGCATGAGCGTTGCCAGTCCTGTGCCGTCGTTTCGCTCTGCATTATTACGCCGATCTTCTCCCGCGATGGCCGGTTGCATCGATTGACGAAACATCAGGCCTGAACCGATCACATTCTATAGCTTTCTCGGCCGGTCGGGCAGCCGTCAATTTGACCCCGCGCGGATCAACCTCTGACCCCTCGGACCTCTGCTGTCGCGCTTGTTCGCATCACGGGGCGATGAGGGGCCCGTTCAACCGTCCGGCCATTCGCCGCCGCGTGGGATGAAGGCTTCATGGTCATCGGCGGCGATATGCGAAGAATTTGGACGGTCAGTTCGTCTGCCGGTTTGGCTCCCTCTATGCTCTGTTCAATGGGCTGACACCGATCGCGCAACGCCGGGACCCCACAGGCAAGAAAAAACCCCCGACCAAACGATCGGGGGCAAGTTAAACAGGGAGGCTTTACGTCTGGGAGACGTAGGATCCGAAGACCCTCCATTCGAGCCTTGCGCCCGAATGCACGTGGAGCCGAAGCTCCGAGAAAGGCAAGGAAGCTGCCCCGCAGGGCCAGGTTCGATGCCGAAAACAGGCTGTTGCAAAAACGCAACAGGCTTGTTGCTAAATCACACGTTGACAGAATAAGAAAATAGCGCACTGCCACCAGCCAGAATTTCACACGCTGCCCATGCATCTCATGCATGGCTAATATATTGTTATATTTCAACCTGATGTATAGCGCGTTTCTTACTGCCAACCTGAGTTCTGCTCAGTTGGCATGGGCCGAATTGCGTGGGATTTTAGGCATATACAGCTGCGGCCCCGCCCGACTCGATTGGTTATTCTGTCCAATCGGATCGGCGGGGCGGTGCCTTTCAAGGAGGGAAACGCCGTTTCCGGCGGCTCGAGGGTGGTCAGGCGGCCTCTTCCGCCGCCATTTGCGCATCACAGTCGCGCAACGTGCCAGGGGCGGGCGCCGTCGCCAGGTTGGTAACGGGGCAGACGAGGCGGATGCGGTCATGGAAGTCCTTCAGCGCCACCTCATAGGTCGAAAGCGGACCGGCTTCGTAACCCTGGGAGGCGAGGCCGATCTGGACCCTTTCACAGAGCACGCGATCTTCCGCCCCGACCTGCCGGTTGATGCGGCCATTGAGATAGCGCAGCACCTTCTGCTCGCGATTCTCATTGGGCCGGCGATAGATCGGGTAGCGCACGAAACACGTCTCGGCGCCGCGCGGCAGGAACTGGAACACATCCATGCTGTCAGGATAGATGTCGATGCCGATATTGGGCGGCATGGAAAAGAAGTGCCAGGTGCGGCGTGTCTCTTCAGGGAGATCGGTCAGCACGTCGGGCGCCATCTGCTGATAGGCGCGCTCCACCCAGTTCGGCGACAGTTTATCCTTCAGCGTGCTCTTGCTGCCGGCAACGCCGTGCTGGTTCATGAAGCCGAGAAGATCGCTGTCCAGCATGCGGTGGTAGCCGGGATGGCCGATCGGGATGTGATAATTCTCGAGATTGTTGTCGACCCCGACCTTCCAATTGCAGCGCCAGGTATCGGTCCAGGGTTCATCCACCGGCACCATCTCTTCGAGCCGGTATTCGGCGACGAGATCGACATAGTCGCCCCACATCTCGGCGAGCCTGGGGCCGCCGGGCGTGACTCGCACGAAGACGAGGCCCAGCATAACTTCGATTTCGACCGGCTTGAGGCCGAACTGCTTCTTATCGAGACCAGGGAAGGTCTGCTCCGCCGGTACGCCGGAGAGGCTGCCATCGAGATTATACGACCAGGCGTGATAGGGGCAGGTGATGCGATGCTTGCAGCTGCCGCTGCCATCCAACAGCTTTGCGCCGCGATGCCGGCAGACATTGGTGAAAGCGCGCAGCACCTGATCCTTGCCACGCATGACGATGATCGAATCGCGCATCAGATCCAGCGTGGCGAAGTCGCCCGGCTGCTTTACCTGGTTGACGTGGCAGACGAACTGCCAGGAGGGCAGGATCAGACGTTCGTATTCGAGTTCCAGCAATTCGGCATTGCGATAGGTCCAGGCCGGCAAGGCGCGCGGCAATTCCTGTTCGGCGATGGCTGCGGGTGCGGTCCGAAGGGAAGCTGTGGTCTCGATGGTCGTCATGATCCGATGTCCTCTCGCTTACTGATCCGATGCGCTCAACTCAGTCTTGATACTGTGATGATGCGAAGTGCCGATGATCCGGCGTGATTGCGGACCCCTCGCGGTCTCCACGCGCGGGGCAGGTCAAGGTCGCTGGAAATGCCGGGGAAACAGGCCGGCCAGAAACAGCCGGATGATGCGGCGGGCGGCGTCGCGGTCATAATCCGCGCCCTTCGTCATGATGTCCTGCCACTGGCCATCGAGCAGCCCGGCGAAAGCCAGCGCCACCGCCTCGGCATCGAGATGGTCATAGCCGCCGATGGTGATCAACTCGCCGATCAGGCGGGTAAGGCCGGTCTGGTAAGCGGTGTCGAGCGCACCGACCCGCTGCAGATAGACATCGCGGGATTGCGCCTCACCCCAGAAAGCCGACCATACGGCGATGCGGTCTGGATCGCTCACCTTCGGGTCCAGGGAGACCTCGATCAGGGCGGTCAAGGCCGCGACCGGATCTTTTCCGGCCTCCAGCAGCGCCTGGCGCCGCGCCACCTCGAAATCGCTGGCGACCAGTTCAAGCGCGGCGACGAGCAAGGCGTCCTTGCTCTTGAAATGCAGGATAACGGCGCCGACCGAGACGCCGGCGGCTTCGGCCACCCGCTGCACGGTGGTGCCGGAGAGGCTGAATGCAGCAATGGTGCGGATCGTGGCGTCAAGAATCGCCGCATGCGTGCGCTCGTGATTGCGCTGGCCGGCTTCCCCTCTCGCCGCTCTCCCGCTCTTGCCCGTCTCGATGGCAGCTTGCATGTTTCATCCATATAAATGAATGTTCATTCATTAAGTGAATGATAGTTCAGTACGTGAAGGTGAGTCAAGCGACCGGAGCGATCAGGCAGCAGCTCCGCTATATTATTATTTTATATCATATACTTAGATGAATTTAAGGCGATCTGGCCGGGGATGAGCGGCGCAGAGCGCGTTTTGCCGATTCTTTGGAAAGGCATAAAACCGCCGCCGATCTAGAGATCGGTCGAGAGACGATACTACCCCCGGGCTATCGGTTCAGTTGGGGAGAGCACAGGTTGGGCGGTGCAAGGCTGGCGGCGCGATCGCGGCAAGACGATCAAGTCAGCTTGCCTTCCGCCACCTTGCGCAACAGGAAGTCCCGGAACACCTGGATGCGCTTCGAGGAGCGCAGCTCTTCCGGATAGACGAAGTAGCTGTCGATGCGCGGCCCCTGCAGTTCGGGGAGGATGCGTACCAGACTGGTCGATTCCTGCGCCATATATTCCGGCAGCGAGGCGAGGCCGAGGCCGCTCTGTACCGCGCGCAGGATGGCATAGACGCTGTTCACCTTGAGGATCGGCCGGCGCTGATTGGTCTCGCGCTTGCCGCCCGCCCTCAGCAGCCAGTCGATATCCTGCACCGGGGGCTTGGTCGTGTCGTCGCCATAGACGATGACCCGGTGGTTATCCAATTCTTCCGGACTCTTCGGAATGCCGTGGCGCTTGATGTAAGCGGGAGAGGCATAGACGTTGAGATGCACCGTCATCAGATGGCGCTGGATAAGCTCCGGCTGGCGCGGCGGCGCCATGCGGATGGCGACATCGGCCTCGCGCATGGAAAGATCCAGCTCACGGTCCTCAAGCACCAGATCGACCTGCACATCGGGATAGAGCTCGATGAATTCGCCCAGGACCGGCGTCAGCCAGGAAGAACCGAAGGCCTGCGTTGCCGTCACCTTCAACTGGCCCTTGGGCTTATCCTTGCTCTCGGTAAGCTGCGCCTCGGCCATGGCCAGTTTGGAAAAGACTTCATGCGCCGTGCGATAGAGCAGTTCGCCCTGTTCGGTCAGGATCAGGCCGCGGGCATGGCGATGGAACAGCGCGACGTTGAGGCTTTCTTCCAGCGAGCTGATCTGCCGCGATACGGCCGACTGGCTCAGATTCAGCGTTTCTCCCGCATGCGTGAAGCTGCCTGCCTCGGCCACGGCGTGGAAGATGCGCAGTTTATCCCAATCCATTTGATCACCGATCGGCCGTTCCGGCCGTGTTGGCGGTCCGGCTTATTCCGCCGCGGCCGCGTGTTCCCCCTCATTGGCCGCCAGGAAGCGCTCCGCTTCCAATGCCGCCATGCAGCCCATGCCGGCTGCCGTCACGGCTTGCCGGTAGACCTTGTCCTTGACATCGCCGGCGGCGAAGACGCCGGGAATGTTCGTCGCCGTGCTGTCGGGCTTGGTGACAAGATAGCCCTCGTTATCGAGCTGCAGCTTGCCCTTGAAGAGCTCCGTCGCCGGGCTGTGGCCGATCGCGACGAAAAGGCCGTCGCATGGAATTTCGCTCAGCGCACCGGTCTTCACATTGCGGATTTTCACGCCGGTGACGCCGGCGGGATCGCCGCCGCCCAGGACTTCCTCGACCGCGCTATCCCAGACCACCGCGATCTTGGGATTGCGGAACAGGCGGTCCTGCATGATCTTCTCGGCGCGCAGATGATCGCGGCGGTGGATCAGCGTGACCTTATTGGCGTGATTGGTGAGATAGATCGCCTCTTCGACGGCGGTATTGCCGCCACCGACGATGCAGACCTCGCGGTCACGGAAGAAGAAGCCGTCGCAGGTGGCACAGGCTGAGACCCCGAAGCCCTGGAACTTCTGCTCCGATTCCAGCCCCAGCCAGCGCGCCTGCGCGCCGGTGCAGATGATCAGCGTGTCGCCGTAATAGATATCGCCGGAATCGCCGACGCAGCGGAACGGCCGGCGGCTGAAATCGACCTCGGTGATGGTGTCATACATCATCTGGGTGCCGACATGTTCGGCCTGCTTCTGCATCTGCTCCATCAGCCAGGGGCCCTGGATGACATCGGCGAAGCCCGGATAGTTTTCCACATCGGTGGTGATGGTCAGCTGGCCGCCCGGCTGCAGCCCCTGAACCAGGATCGGTTTCAGATTGGCGCGCGCGGCATAGATAGCGGCGGTATAACCGGCCGGACCGGAACCGATGATGACGACTTTGCTGCGATGTTCCGTAGCCATGGAGCAATCCCGGATAGCTGACTATTGGTCGAGAAACCGGTCGATCGGTGCAACCAAAAGCTCCGAATCCGGTATATGGTATGTCCTGCTAACATAAGGTTGTGGCCGCCGAGATACAAGCGACAGGCAGCGGTGCCCGCCTGTGTCGGGGCGGACAGATGGAACCGAAGCAGGCTTGTTGCCTTAGTGAATATGGTAATATAGTTGCGCAAAATAGCGGGCGAGACAGGGGCTTTCTTTCATGCGTCGGGCTAAACTCGACAAAATCGATCTGCGCATCCTCGCGGATCTGCAGGCCGATGGCCGTATGACCAATGTCGAATTGGCCGAGCGCGCCGGTATATCCGCACCACCTTGCCTGCGGCGGGTCCGGGCGCTGGAGGAGGCCGGCTTCATCCGCGGCTATCATGCCCAGGTCAACCCCGAGGCGCTTGGCTTCGGCGTGACGGTCTTTGCCCATGTCGGCCTCAGCAGCCAGGCGGAACACGACCTCAAGGCCTTCGAGGCGCTGGTCCAGACCTGGCCACTGGTCCGCGAATGCCACATGCTGGCGGGCGAGACGGACTTCCTGCTGAAGATCGTCGCGCATGACTGGGACTCGTATCAGAAGTTTCTCACCACCTGCCTGACCCCGGCCCCCAATGTGAGCCATGTGAAGTCGGCGCTCGGCATTCGCACCAGCAAGCTGCAGCCCGGCGTGCCGATCGATATCGACCAGCCGGCGGAGGTCAAACAGCGCGGCGAAAGCCTCGTCACTTCCTAAGCGTCATTTCCGATGCGATGCTTTCCCAGCGGGCCGCTCGCGGCAGGCCGCGGCATCAGCGCGGCTTTTGCCGGCTCTTGGGAACGGCACCTTTGGCGTCCGGTTTGGTAGCAGGCCGCGAGGCTGCCGCCGCTTCCTTCAGTGACGCTATTTCCGCCTCCAGTTCGGCGATGCGTCCCAGCATGGCGGCATGGGCGGCTTCCACCTCATCGACAGTGAAGAGCTGCGGAATATAGGCCGGGCAGTTGACGTCCCAGGCTTCGACGGCGACACGGATGGCACGGCGCAGCGGGCGCCGCCAGGCTTCCGGCGTGACCAGGGCCAGCAGCTTTTCGTCATCTTCGACGACTGCAGCGCGTCCCCAGATCTTGAGCCGCTGCCGCCGGCCGTAATCCATGAAGAAGAGCTGCACCCGCGGATTCTCGCTGAGATTGCCGAGCGTGATGTATTGCTTGTTGCCTTCGAAATCCGGGAAGGCGAGGGTCTGCGCATCCAGCGCCCTGATGAAGCCCGGGGGACCGCCGCGATGCTGGATATAAGGCTGCCCGGCGGCGGAGGCCGTGGCGAGGTAGAAGGAGATACGGCTGCCGAGATAGACAGCCAGGGCCGGCGTGATGCTGTTGCGGCCCACGCTGTGCTGCAGCTCGGCATTGATCTCGACGGCGTTCATCTTGCGCTGCATCGCAAGGACGGCCTCGCTATAGGCGATTTCGGTGAAGTTCTTGGCCATGGGTTGAGGCTAGTGCGCGGCCGGCCTCTTGCCAAGCCTGCCGGGTGCCCGTCGTCGTCCGGTCGGCAACAGCCGGCAGCCCGGCCCCTCGCTTGACGCGCCGTACAGGCCTCGTGCTAATGACCATCATCTGTCCGGATGCCCATCCGTTTGGTTATCGGGAACCGGCAGGATCAAGGGGAGGATTTTCAGATGTTGATTCGTAAGCTGGCTTTGGCCGGTGCCGCCGCCCTGGCGTTGACGGCGTCTGGCATGGAGGCTGCCTGTGCCGCCGGTACCGTGACCGTGGATGTGACGGCCATCGTCCAGCATCCGGCACTGGATGCGGCGCGCGACGGGGTAAAGAAGGCGCTGGAAGACGCCGGCTACAAGGAAGGGGACAACCTCACCTTCCATTACGAAAGCGCCCAGGGCAATCCGGCCACGGCGACGCAGATCGCGCAGAAATTTGCCGGCGAGAATCCCAGCGTCATCGTCGCCATTGCGACACCCTCCGCCCAGGCCGTTGCCGCCACCACGCAGGATATACCGGTGGTCTTCACCGCGGTGACCGACCCGGTGGGTGCCCAGATCGTCAAGACTCTCGAGCAGCCGGGCGGCAATATCACCGGCATTTCCGATATGTCGCCGCTCGCCGACCACCTGAAACTCATCCTGGAGATCGTTCCTTCCGCCAAGAAGATCGGCGTGCCTTATAATCCGGGCGAAGCCAATGCGGTGGCCCTGCTCAACGCGCTGAAGAAAATGGCCCCGGGCTATGGCGTTACCATCGTCGAGGCGGCGGCGACGAAATCGTCGGAAGTGCAGGGCGCCGCACAGAGTCTGGTCGGCAAGGTCGATGTCATCTATGTACCGACCGACAATACCATCGTCTCGGCCCTGGAAGCCGTGATTGCCGTCGGCAAGGAAAACAAGCTGCCGGTCTTCTCCGGCGACACCGATAGCGTGACCCGCGGCACCATCGCTTCTATCGGCTTCGACTATTTCCAGGTGGGTCTGCAGACGGGGGCGGTTGTGGTGCGGATCCTGAAGGGTGAGAAGCCCGGCGACATCGCCGTACAGAACGCGTCCGGCACGGATCTTTTCGTCAACCCGAAGGCCGCTATGGCGATGGGCGTTACTCTGCCGGATGCCTTCGTCAAGCGTGCCAAGAAGGTGGTCGAATAAGGGTGACGTCCTTTAACCATGCTGAGATCTGAACAAGCATCTCTGGTTCCGTCGGGGCCAGGGGTCTTTGTTCCTGGCGGGTTCGCCTCATGCGGCCCTGCATCGCGTCGCAGGGCGGGGCGCGTAATTGAGGCTTCACAGGCCGCTTGCCGGGCGATACTTAGCTGAACGTCATTTCGCCTTTGGGAGATTGAGATGCGGGCAAGAACGGCGGAGCGCCGGGCATGTCGCTGATTGCCACGATCGGCGCCATTGAATTGGGCCTGGTTTATGCCCTGGTGGCGCTGGGCGTCTTCCTCTCCTTCCGGGTGCTCCAGTTTCCCGATCTCACGGTGGACGGCAGCTTCCCCTTGGGGGCGGCCGTCGCTGCGACGCTGATCACGATCGGCCTCGATCCGGTTTCGGCGACCCTCATCGCGATTCTCGCCGGGGCCTGCGCAGGCCTTGTCACCGCCTGGCTCTATGTGCGCTTCGGCATCCTGCAATTGCTCGCCAGCATTCTCACCATGATCGCCCTCTTCTCGGTCAATCTCAGGGTGATGGGAAAGCCGAATGTATCGCTGCTGGGTCAAAGCACGCTGATCGACTATTTTACCGACGCGAAACCTGTTTTCGCGGCGCTCGGCCTGCCGGCCCAGGCCAGCCTGAAGACGGCCATCGTCAGCATCCTCGTCATTGCCGTGACGGCCCTGCTCGGGCGCTTTCTCACCTCCGAATTCGGCCTCGCCATGCGGGCGACCGGCGCCAATCCGCGCATGGCCCGCGCTCAGGGCATCGCCACCGACCGCCAGACCTATTGCGGCATGGCGCTTTCAAACGGCCTCGTTGCCCTGGCCGGCGCACTCTTTGCGCAGACGGCGGGCTTTGCCGATGTCACCGTCGGCACTGGCACCATCGTCGTCGGCCTTGCCGCCGTCATTCTCGGCGAGACCATCCTGCCCACGCGCTCGATCCTGGTGAAGCTGGTCGCCTGCATCCTGGGCTCGATCCTCTATCGCCTGGCGATCGCGCTTGCGCTCAACAGCGGGGCATTAGGGCTGCAGGCTTCCGACCTCAACCTGGTGACCGCGGTGCTGGTCGGCATTGCGTTGGTTCTGCCCGGTGCGCGCAATCCGTTGAAATCGATGCTGCGTCGTAAGCCGGCGGCGGAGGACGCGCAGCGGGGAGCCGCGTCATGATCACCGTCTCTGCCGTCGAAGTCACATTTGGCCGGGGAACGCCGCTGCAGACACGCGCCTTGCGCGGCCTCGACCTCAGCATCCCGGTCGGCGAATTCGTCACCGTCATCGGTTCCAACGGGGCCGGCAAATCGACCCTGCTCAATGTCCTCAGCGGCGACATCACGCCGGAGAAGGGCAAGGTCGAGATTGACGGGATCGATGTCACACGCTGGTCGGCGCCGAAACGCGCCGGCCTCGTCGCCCGCGTTTTTCAGGACCCGATGGCCGGCACCTGCGAGGCAATGTCGATCGAGGAAAACATGGCGCTCGCCCATGCGCGCGGCCGCCGCCGCGGGCTTGCTCTGGCGCTGCACGGCAGGGAGCGCACGCTTTTTCGCGAGCGCCTGGCGCTGCTCGGGCTCGGTCTGGAAAACCGGCTCGGCGATTCCATGGGCTTGCTTTCCGGCGGGCAGCGTCAGGCCGTCAGCCTGCTGATGGCGACGCTCGCCGGCATGAAGATCCTGTTGCTGGACGAGCATACCGCCGCACTCGATCCGCGCACGGCTGACTTCGTCCTGAAGCTGACCCGGCGGATCATTGCCGAACATGGTTTGACGGCGCTGATGGTGACCCATTCGATGCGAAACGCCTTGGATTACGGCACACGGACTGTCATGCTTCACGAAGGCCGGGTTGCCTTTGACATCCCCGCCGAACGCCGTGGCAACCTGGATGTGCCGGATCTGCTCAACATGTTTGCCACGGTACGCGGCGAGCAATTGGCCGACGACAGTCTGTTGCTGGGATAGGCGCGCGGGGCCGACGTCAGATGGACGGTCATGGGGCGGGGGAGAAGAATGCATGCAGCGTGATGCGAGGCTGACCGAGATCGTTTCTTTGGTGCGCCAGCGCGGCTATATGTCGATCGAGGCGCTGGCGCATCATTTCGATGTGACGCCGCAGACCATCCGGCGCGATATCAACGATCTCTCCGCGCAGGACCTGCTGCAGCGTCATCACGGCGGCGCCGGCCTCAATTCCAGCGTGCACAACACCGCCTATGCGGCGCGGCAGGTGCAGAATCTCAGCGAGAAGCGGCGCATCGCGCAGCTCTGTGCCAAGCATATCCCCGGCGACAGTTCTCTTTTCATCAATATCGGCACCACCAATGAAGAGGTGGCGCGGGCGCTGCTGCATCATACCGGCCTGCGCGTCATCACCAACAACCTCAACGTCGCCGCCATTCTGTGCGAGAACCGCTCGTCGGAGGTGATCGTTGCCGGCGGTGTCGTACGTTCGGTCGATCGCGCCATTATCGGCGAGGCGACCATCGATTTCGTGCGCCAGTTCCGCGTCGATGTCGGCATCATCGGCATCAGCGGCATCGACAGCGACGGGACCTTGCTGGATTTCGACTATCGCGAGGTGCGGGTGGCGCAGGCGATCATCGAAAATTCGCGCCAGGTCTTCCTGGTTGCCGATCACAGCAAGTTCGAACGCCGGCCGATGGTGCGCCTCGGCCATCTCAGCCAGCTGACCGCCGTCTTCACCGACAAGATGCCGTCCAATGCCATCTGCGACCTGCTGGCACAGCATGAGATCCAGCTGCATGTCGCGGCCGGCGAATAGTGGCGATAGTTCCCTGACGGTAGTCCCATGACGAAATCTCTTCTGATCACCGGCGGCAGTCGCGGCATCGGCCGGGCGACGGCCTTGCTCGCTGCGGCGCAGGGCTGGTCGGTCGGCATCAATTACCTCGGCAATGAAACAGCCGCGCGGGAAACCGCGCAGGAGGTGGAAAAAGCTGGCGGCCGGGCCGTCCTGCTGCGGGGCGACGTGGCACAGGAGGCTGACGTCATCAGCCTGTTCGATGGCATGGAGCGGCAGTTCGGCGGGCTGGATTACCTGGTCAGCAGCGCCGGCATCGTTGCGCCGCAGGCGCAGCTGGCCGATATGGATCTCATGCGGTTGCAGCGCATGTTCGCCGTCAACATCCTCGGCAGCTATCTTTGCGCCCGTGAGGCGGCGCGCCGCCTGTCGACCAGGCGCGGCGGCAAGGGCGGGGCCATCGTCAACGTCTCATCCGGCGCCGCGCGGCGTGGCGCGCCCAACGAATATGTCGATTATGCCGGCAGCAAGGGTGCGGTGGAGTCGCTGACCATCGGGCTCGGCAAGGAACTGGCCGGCGAGGGAGTTCGTGTCAATGCGGTACGGCCCGGTTTCATCGATACGGAGATCCATGCCAGCGGCGGCCGGCCGGAACGCGGCATCGCCCTTGGTGCCGCGACACCGATGGGCAGGGTCGGACGCGCCGGGGAAGTGGCTGCCGCCATCATGTGGCTGCTGAGCGATGCCGCCAGCTATGTGACCGCCAGCATCATCGACGTTACCGGTGGGCTGTGAGGCGGTCGTTCCCGACTGCCCGCGTGATCGTCTCGCCGCCGCTGTTCCGTTTCACTGCGCGGGCGCTTTGTGGGCCTGGCGCTGGCGCGGGCGGCCCGATCCTGACCGCGCCTGCGCGAGCGCCTCGCCCAGCAATTTGAATTCCGCGGCGCGCGGACTGGTCGCGCGCCAGGCGAGGCCGATCTGGCGGAAGGGATTCTCGTCGCTGAAACGCCGGGCGACCAGTTCGCCGCCTTTCAGCAATTGGGCTTCCACCGCCATATCGGGCAGCAAGGTAACGCCGAGGCCGTTGGCGACCATTTCCACCAGCGTGGTGAGGCTGGTGGCGGTGAGATCGGCGGAGGGGTTGCGCTGGGCGAGACGGCAGGCGCTCAGGGCGTGATCCGTCATGCAATGGCCTTCGGCCAGAAGCAGCAGCGGCAGATTGGCGAGATCCGCCGTGTGAATGATTGCCTGCTGCGCCAAGGGATGGTCCCGGCGGCAGACGAGATCGAAGCGATCTTCGAAAAGCGGCCAAGTGGTAGCGTCGCCGCAATCATAGGGCAGCGCCAGGAGCACCAGATCGAGCTGGCCTTCCTCCAGCTGAGCCAATAGCCGCGCCGTCTGGTCCTCGGTGAGATAAAGCTTCAACTTCGGATAGAGCTTGCGCAGCTGCGGCAGGGCATGCGGCAGCAGGAAAGGCGCGATGGTCGGAATGACCCCAAGCCGCAACGGCCCGGTCAGCGGTTCGCCGGAGGCGGCGGCCAGCTCGGTCAAGGCCGCAGCCTCGGTCAGGACATGCTGAGCCTTGGCGGCGATGGTGCGGCCGAGCGCGGTAAAAACCACATGGCGGTTGGTGCGCTCGACCAGGGTGACGCCGAGCTGGTTTTCCAGCTCCTTGATGCCGGCGCTGAGGGTCGATTGCGAGACGAAACAGGCCTCCGCAGCCCGGCCGAAATGCCCATGCTCCGCAAGGGCGGTCAGATAACGCAATTGCTTGAGGCTGCTGAGCTGTGCCGTGGCCATCTTGATCGATTTTTCCGATTGTTAGTAACAATATAATTCACGACACAAATCATTCAAGGTGGCGCGTTCTCCCTGGCCGGTGCAGTCCAACCGATGGCGGCTCCATCATGCCCGGGCTGCAGGCGCTCGATCCCACGGACACCGGCGGCATGCCCGAAGTGCAGCAGGTCCGGGCCCATTCAGGCTGCTGACGGCAATGTCTGCGACCGAAGAGAGATTTCGGCTGTTGCCGGATTTGGCATCGCCGGCCGCAGCGTCTAGACAGCGTTAACAGCCTGGCGATCATCTTCATCTTCCCTCCATCGGCGTTTCTGCCATCGCCCGCGCATCGATCCTTTCCTTGATTCTGCTGCATGGCAGCAGCGCTCGCCGACATGACCGGCCAAGCTGGCAAGCTCGGGCCAAGCTGCTATAGTCCGGCCCGATCAGCCCGCCAGTCATCAATAAGCGGGTCAGTTGTGGTGTCGGACTGGCCGACAGGGCCGGTGCGACGCTCGTTGTTGTGGAAAAGGAGCTTCATATGCCCAGCAATGCCAGCCTGCATCAGCGCCGCACGGCCGCGGTTCCGCGTGGTGTCGGCAATGCCTATGCGATCTATGCCAAGAGCGCGTCGAACGCCGAAATTATCGACGAGGAAGGCAAGCGCCTGATCGATTTCGCAGGCGGCATTGCCGTGCTCAACACCGGCCATTGCCATCCCAAAGTGATCGCGGCGGTCAAGGAACAGGTCGACAAGCTGACCCATGCCTGTTTCCAGGTGACACCGTATGAAAGCTATATCCGTCTCGCCGAGCGGCTGAACAATCTGGTGCCGATCAGCGGCAACAAGAAAACCATCTTCCTGACCACCGGCGCCGAAGCGGTGGAAAATGCCGTGAAGATCGCCCGCGCCTATACCAAGCGGCCGGCGGTCATCGCCTTCTCCGGCGCCTTCCATGGCCGTACGCTGATGACCATGGCGCTGACTGGCAAATACGCGCCCTACAAGATCGGCTTCGGTCCCTTCCCGACCGACATCTACCACATTCCTTTCCCCGATCCCGCGCTCAAGGACGGCGGTGCCGCGGCGCTGAAGGCCCTCGACACCTTGTTCAAGGCCGATGTCGGTCCGGACAATGTCGCCGCCATCATCATCGAGCCGGTACAGGGCGAGGGCGGCTTCAATGTGACGCCGTTCGAGTTCCTGAAGGCGATCCGCGAAATCTGCTCCAAGCATGGCATCGTCTTCATCGCCGACGAGATTCAAAGTGGTTTTGCCCGCACCGGCAAGATGTTCGCCATCGAGCATAGCGGCGTCGAACCCGATCTGATGACGATGGCGAAGAGCCTCGCCGGCGGTTTCCCGCTTTCGGCCGTGACCGGCCGGGCGGAAATCATGGATGCCCCGGCAGCCGGCGGCCTTGGCGGCACCTATGCCGGCAGCCCGATCGGCTGCGCCGCAGCCAACGCGGTGCTCGACGTCATGGAAGAAGAAAAGCTGGTTGAACGCGCCAATGTCATCGGCAAGCAGATGATCGACCGCCTGACCGACATGAAGCGCCGCAACAGCTTCGGCAATCGCATCGGCGATATCCGTGGTCTCGGCGCCATGGTGGCCTGCGAGCTGGTGAAGAGCGACGGCACGCCGGATGCCGACCTCACCAAGGCCGTCGTCAACAAGGCGGGCGAGAACGGCCTTGTTCTGCTGAGCTGCGGCGTCAATGCCAATGTGCTGCGTTTCCTGATGCCGCTGACGGCGCCGGAAGCTCTGATCAATGAAGGCTTCGACGTTCTGGAGAAGACCATCGGCCAGGCGATCGAGGCTGCTGCCAAGACGGCCTGATCCCAGCCCGGACAAAAGAGAAGGCCGCGACGCTGTGCGTCGCGGCCTTTTTCTTTAGACAGTCATGTCGACCGGTCGGCGCCCAGACTCAGAGCTTGGCCTTCTGATGCAGCAGGTCGATCAGTGCCTGAACGTTGCCGCCGTTATTCTGGATTACGGAGGCAAATTCCTGGCGATGGGTATCCGACAGGCTCAATCCCTCAACCCGCAGGTCGAGGATGTGAAAGCTGTTGTTCACCGTGTCGATCACCCAATCGACCCGGGTCGGATCCTGGCCTTGCACCTGAACGATGGTGAAGGCGGTGGCATGACCGTCGCCGTCGTCATGGACCCGCTTGATCTCCATCCGGTGACCGGAATACTGGCCGAAACGCTTGCCGTAGCTGACCGAGATATAATCGGTGAAAGCCGACAGGAACGCCTGCTGCTGATCCGGCGAGGCCTTCCGCCAATAGCCGCCCAGCACGTATTTCGCGATCGCCGGCATGTCGAAGTATTTTTCCAGGATCGGCTTCAGCTTGGCGACGCGTTCGGCGTCGCTCTGCTGGTCGGCCAGTTCCTGCAGCGTGGTATTGCTCAGCGTATTGACGAAGTTCAGAACGGCCTGATCGTCGGCTTGCGCCTTGCCGGTCCATCCCTTCGCCCCGATCAGGAACACGCCACCGGCCGCAAGGGCAAGAAGGCGGCGGCGTCCGATCGTGAAGTGACTCAACATCCAGACTTCTCCTGTTTGCTCACTGCGAGACCGATGTCTGGCCAAGCAACGCCTGCGGAGCGGCGTTTGATCCGTTGCCATCCGAGGGAATCACGAGTTCCGACGTCAATTTCGGCGTCAGATCGTCATCTTCCTTGCCATTGCGGATCGCGTCATTGCGATGCTGGCGATAGAGACTGCGGATCGTCGCGTAAAAGTCGATCGAGTTCTTCTTAAGGTCGTCGAGCGCCTGCAGATTGCGGGAACGCGTGTCGATGGCTTCGAGGCCGCCGCGGATCGTATTGATATAGCCGACATTGTAGATATAGCCGATATAGGTCAGCGGATCGAGGAACTTGTCGACCACCTTGCCGCTGAGATCGCGCGGATTGGACGGGCCCAGCAACGGCAGCATCAGATAGGGGCCTTCGCCGCTTCCCCATACCGCAAGAGTCTGGCCGAAATCTTCGTCGTGGTAGGGCATGCCGAAGCCTTTGGCGACGTCAAAGATGCCGCCGACACCCAGCGTCGTATTGACCACGAAACGGCCGGCGGTTACGCCAGCCCGGTGACCTTCGCCCTGAAACAGGTCGTTGGCCAGGATGACGGGCGAGTTCAGGTTGCGCAGCACGCCGCGCACGCCGTCTTTCGCCACCTGCGGCAGGGCGATATTGTAATAGCCGGCAAACTGCTTCAGCAGCACTTCGTCGAGGAACATATTCACCTCGAAGAAATAGCGGTTCATCGGCTCGAGCGGATCGTTGGCCTCTTTATAGGCCTGCACTGCCGCCTCGTCAGTCGGATCGGGTTTTGTCGCGCAGCCGCCGACGGCCGCCGATATGGCAATAACCCCCGCTATTGCCAAATGCTGCAGTGCTTTTTTCTGAAACATAGATTCCCAACCCTCTTCCCGATTACGGCGGATGTCTCGCATGACACACTCGCGAGCGGCACCGACGTCCCCTTCGGTAACCTCGCTAATGGCGACCGGTCTGCGTCATCCCATAACGCACACGCAATGAGTACATGCCGTCCCAGAGTCACAGCAACATATTAATGAAGCGTGAGTGACGCCGCTCTCACCTGTGGTTTTGATGACCCCCAGTGTCGACCGATCCGCTAGTTAGCATAATCGCCGGATATCGGCTAGAGCGCGATCGTTTTAGATGGAAGCTTGCAGGCTTCCATGTGAAGCGATCCGACTTTAACGCCGCCGCACGCAGAAGATAGACTTCGTGTCGCCGCCGCCGACCGCCGTCCGACGCCGTAGCCCGGTCTTGCTGCGCTGCAGCATGATTTGGAATCGCGCTCAGCCGGCAATCACCTGCTCGGCATGATGGCAGGCAACCTGGCGCCCCGCCACCGGCCGCAATTCCGGCCGGGTCACCTTGCACGCATCTGTTGCAAAAGGGCAACGGCGGTGGAAGGCACAGCCCGGCGGCGGATTGAGCGGCGAGGGCAGCTCGCCCTTGACCGTGAGACGCTTGGATCTTGCCGCCGGATCGGTCGATGGGGTCGCCGCCAGCAGGGCCTGGGTATAAGGATGCGCCGGCCGGGCGAAGATTGCTTCCTTGGTTCCCTGTTCCACGGGCCGGCCCAGATACATCACCATCACCTCGTCGGCGATGTGCCGGACGACACTGAGATCATGCGAGATGAAAAGATAGGCGAGATTGTATTCCGCCTGCAGGTCCATCAGCAGATTGAGGACCTGGGCGCGAATCGAGACATCGAGGGCCGAAACCGGTTCATCGGCAATGACCACCTTCGGATGCAGCATCAGGGCGCGGGCGATGGCGATGCGCTGGCGCTGTCCGCCGGAGAACATATGCGGATAGCGGCCGTAATGTTCCGGCCGCAGGCCGACCTTGGCCATCATCATCCGCGCCGCTTCCTGGCGCTGCTTCCTGTCGAGATCGGTATTGATCTCCAGCGGCTCTTCCAGAATGCGGCCGACCTGTTTGCGGGGATTGAGCGAACCGTAGGGGTCCTGGAACACCATCTGGACGCGCGACCGCAGGCGGCGACGTTGCTGAACGCTGGTCGCGTCGACATCTTCGCCATCGATGCGCAGCTTGCCGGCGGTCGGCGGTTCGATCATCGCCATCAGCCGGGCCAGGGTGGACTTGCCGCAGCCCGATTCCCCGACCACCGCCAGGGTGCGCCCGGCGGTCAGGGTAAAGCTGGCGCCGGCGACGGCACGCAGGGTCTCGGTCGGCTTCAGCCAGCCGCGTGCGACCTCGTAGTGACGCTGCAGGTTCTCGGCTTCCAGCACCAAGGCGGCAGGCACAGTCTGGTTAGGCAGGGTTTGCGGGGTCATGGTCTTGCTCATCGCCGCGCCTCCAGATCGGCGCCGCGCTGGGCCGGCGCGGCGGGCGGGTGCACCTTGCCGCTGGGAACGCCGCCGAACAGCGGATAATGGCAGCGCGCCAGCTGATGGCTGTCGCCGCCTCCCTCGACCGGGGCCAGAGCCGGCTGCACCGCCCGGCAGTGATCGTCGGCAAAGCTGCAGCGCGGATTGAAGACGCAGCCGGTAGGGCGATCGCTGATGCCGGGCACCATGCCGGGAATGGTGTTGAGCCGCAGCTTGTCTTCGCTGCGCTCCGGCAGGGCTTCCAGCAGCGCGGCGGTATAGGGGTGGTGCGGATCAGCAAATAGCCGGTCGACCGGCTGTTCCTCGACCTGCTGGCTGGCATACATCACCGAGACACGCTGCGCCGTCTCGGCGACCACGCCCATGTCATGGGTGATGAGGACCAGCGCCATGCCGCGATCGCGCTGCAGGGAAACCAGGAGATCGAGAATCTGCGCCTGAATGGTGACGTCGAGGGCCGTGGTCGGTTCGTCGGCGATCAGCAGGCGCGGGTTGCAGGCGATCGCCATGGCGATCATCACCCGCTGCGACATGCCGCCGGAGAGCTGATGCGGGAAGGCGGAGAGCCGGGTCTCGGCCGCCGGAATGCCGACCTGTTCCAGCAATTCGATGGTGCGGCGCCTGCGCTCGGCGCGGCTGCCGCCCTCGTGCACCTTCAAGGCTTCCATGATCTGGAAGCCGACAGTGAAGCAGGGATTGAGGCTGGTCATCGGCTCCTGGAAGATCATGGCGATGTCCTTGCCGACAATCTTGCGCCGCGCCCGCGGGCTGAGGCGCAAGAGATCTATCCCGTCGAATGTCAGCTTGTCGGCCATGACCTTGCCGGGCCAGGCGATCAGGCCCATGACGGCAAGCATGGTGACGCTCTTGCCGGAACCGGATTCGCCGACCACGCCGAGCAACTCGCCGGCATCAAGCGTGAGATCGATCCCGTCGACCGCGCGGAACGGGCCGCGATGGGTCTGGAATTCGACCGAGAGGTTGCGGATTTCAAGCAAGGGAGCGGATGCGCGTGCCATGACGGTGCCTCAACGCTTCAATTTCGGATCGAGGGCGTCACGCAGACCGTCGCCCATCAGGTTGAAGGCCAGCACAGTGACCAGAATGGCAAGGCCGGGAAAGGTGACGACCCAGGGTGCTGCTTCCAGGAACTGCCGGGCATCGGCCAGCATCGTGCCCCATTCCGGTGTCGGCGGCTGAGCGCCGAGGCCGAGGAAGCCCAGGGCCGCCGCATCGAGAATGGCGGTGGAGAAGCTGAGCGTTGCCTGCACGATCAGCGGCGCCAGGCAATTCGGCAGCACGACATCGAACATCAGCCGCAAGGTGCCGGCGCCGGAAACGCGCGAGGCCGTGACATAGTCCTTGGAAAGCTCGGACATCACGGCGGCCCGTGTCAGGCGCGCATAATGCGGGACGTAGGTGATGGCAACGGCGATCATGGCGTTGATCAACCCGGGACCGAGGATGGCGACGATCACCAGGGAGAGCAGCAAGCTCGGCATCGACAGGATGATATCCATCAAACGCATGATGGTGATTTCGGGCCCGCCGCGGAAGAAGCCGCTGAGCAGGCCGAAGCCGATACCCAAGGCGAGCGACAAGGTGACGACGATGGCGCCGATCAGCAGCGAGAGACGGGTGCCATAGATCAGCCGCGACAGCATATCGCGGCCGACACTGTCGGTGCCGAGCGGGAAGGACCAGCTGCCCCCGTCCTGCCAGACAGGCGGCTGCAGCACGTTGTCGCGAAACTGCTCGGCATAGCTATGCGGCGAGATCACGTCGGCAAAGGCCGCACAGAAGACCAGCAGGACGATGATGATCAGGCCCAGCATGGCGCCGCGATTGGCGCGCATGGAAAGCCAGACTTCGCGGCCGGGCGAAATGACCTGATTGGCCGGCGTCGGAGTGGCGGGGGCGGGGTTGCCCGGTGTCGGGTTGACTGTTGGTGCGTTGGCCAGGTTCGTGCTCATGACAGCCCCTCAGCGCTTATGCCGGATGCGGGGATTGAGCAGACCATAGGTCAAATCCACCAGCAGATTAACGACGATGACGATGGTGGCGATCAGCAGCATGCCACCCTGCAGCGAAGGGTAGTCCCGGCGAACGATCGAATTGACCAGCCAGCCGCCGACGCCGGGCCAGGTGAAGACATATTCGGTCAGGATGGCGCCTGCCATCAGCGTCCCGACCTGCAGGCCGATGACGGTCACGACCGGGATGAGGGCATTGCGCAGGGCATGCACGTTGACAATGCGGAAAGAACTGAGACCCTTGGCCCGCGCCGTCCGGATGTAATCTTCACCCAGCACTTCCAGCATGGCGGAACGCGTCATGCGGGCGATGACTGCCAGCGGAATGGTACCCAGCACCACTGTCGGCAGGATGAGATGGGAGAGGGATGACAGGAAGGCATTGACGGGATCGTCCGAGAACCAGGAATCGATCGTCATGAAGCCGGTCACCGTATCGAAGAAGTAATCGACACCGATGCGCCCGTCGACCGGAGTCCAGCCGAGCTGCTGCGAAAAGGTGAGGATCAGCAACAGGCCCCACCAGAAGATCGGCATCGAATAGCCGGTCAAGGCGGCGCCCATCACCAGATGGTCGACAAGCGAGCCGCGCTTGACGGCGGCAAGCACGCCGGCCGGCAAACCGATGACGACGGCGAAAAGCATCGCACAGATCGACAGTTCCAGGGTTGCCGGGAAGAGCTTGAAAAAGTCGCTGAGCACCGGGCTGCGCGTCACCAGCGACATGCCGAAATCGCCATGCAGCACATGGTTCACATAGTCGAAGAACTGCACCAGCATCGACCGGTCGAGGCCCAGGTCATGCATCAACTGGGCGTGGCGCTCCGGGGTCAGGCTGTGTTCGCCGACGCGAATTTCGATCGCGTCGCCCGGCACCAGGCGGATCAGCGCAAAGGATAGAAAAATGATCCCGAGAAAAGTGGGTATCACCATGCCTAGACGCGACAGGGTAAAACGTAGCATCGATCAGGTAACTTTCCGGAGGATCGTCCGAGGAAGCGATCTTGCCGCGCCCGAAACGATCGCATTCTTGCCAGCCTCACCGCGATCGAACGCGTGAAGCAATACCAATAAAAGCAGCGGGGGGATTTCTCCCCCCGCTTTGTTCAAATTTTGGCGGCTTCCTTATTCGCTTTTGCCGACGCCGTCAAAGCTTTGTAGAGCCAGGAACGGGTCCAGCTTGTAGCCGGTCACGGTCTTTTTCAACGCAACGTTGAAATTGGCGTAACCGGTGGTCATCCAGGGAGCTTCCTCATGGACGATCTGCTGGGCCTTTTCATAATAAGCCGTCCGTTCCTTGACGTCGTTGGTCTGCTGGGCCTTGGTGATCAGCGCGTCGAAATCCTCGTTGCACCATTGGGCGTAGTTCGAGGTGCCCTTCTTGGCCGTGCAGGTCAACAGCGGCATCAGGAAGTCATCAGGATCCGGATAATCGGCGATCCAGCCCATCTGCATCATGCTGTGTTCACCCTGACCGGCGCGCTTGCGGTATTCGCCCCATTCGAAGGTAACGAGATTGACCTTCACGCCGACCTTCGCCAGGTCCGCCTGCATCAATTCGCCCATTTTCTTGCCGTCCGGATTATACGGACGGGTCACCGGCTGATACCAGAGATCGGTCTGCAGATCCGTGACGCCGGCTTCCTTCAGCAGCGCCTTGGCCTTTTCAGGATTGTACTCATAGGCCTTGACGCTCTTGTCGTGGCCCCAGAGCGAGGCCGGCAGCGGCGTGTCGGCCAGCTGGCCATTGCCGTGGAAGACGTTCTTCAAGATGGCTTCGCGATCGATCGCCATGCTGAGGGCCTGGCGAACGCGCTTGTCATCGAACGGCTTCTTGGTGGTGTTGAAGGCCAGATAGCCGACATTCATGCCGGCGCCCGACAGCACTTCCAGCTTCGGATTGGCCTTGATCGCCGGCAGGTCGACCGGGCTCGGCGAATAGGCGACGTCGCATTCGCCGGCTTCCAGCTTGGCCTTGCGGACCGTGGCATCCTTGGTGATGGCGAAGACGAGGTTCTCGATCTTCTGCTTGCCGCCGAAATAGTCGGGATTCGCCTTGTAGCGGATCTGCGCATCCTTCTTGTAATCGATCAGGATGAACGGGCCGGTACCGACCGGCTCCTGGTCGATCTTGTCCGGCGTGCCCGCCTTCAGCATGGCATCGGCATATTCCTTGGATTCGATCGCCGCCCAGTCCATCGCGACCATCTGCAGGAACGCCACCTGGCGGCCCTTCAGCTTGATCTTGACGGTAGTGTCGTCGACCTTCTGCACATCGGCCAGCAGATCGCCCATGCCCAAGTCGTCCCAATAGGCATAGGTGCCGCCGCCGATCGCATGGAAGGGGTTGTCCTTCTTCCATTGGCGCTCGAAGCTGAAGACCACATCATCGGCATTCATGGTGCGGGTCGGCTTGAAGTTCTTGGTGGTCTGCCACTTCACGCCCTGGCGCAAGTGGAAGGTATATTCCGTACCGTCGTCGGAAATTTCCCACTTTTCGGCGAGGGCGGGGCTGATCTCGACCGAGCCCGGCTTGAACTGAACCAGGCGGTTGAAGATCTGATGCGTGGTATCGATGGTGGTGCCAGTATCGAAGAACTGCGGATTGAAGCCTTCGGGGCTGCCCTCGGAGCAATAGACCAGGGTTTTTGCACTGGCTGCTTGCGCGGCATCGATCTGGGCCGCGGCTGCAAAGCCGAGCGCCAAGGCGGCGGTCGCCGCCACCCCCAGTAGCTGACGTTTCATGTGTAGTCTCCCAATGTGTCTTTAGGCTGCCGCGCCTATCCCTGCTTTTGTCCCCAAGCCGTTTTGCAGTCGGTCAGGGTTCAGCCAATTTTAACGGCAGCCTTATCCGAACCCTAGGCTTCTTGCGTAAGTGAAGTCAATTCTTGGCGACAATTGTATAATAAAAAGCGGTACGAGACGAGAACGAGCCGGCGATCCGACAGCCCGGCCGACGATCTGTCGGTCGTCAAATCGTCGCGGTTCATTGTCCTAACGGCAAACCGAGTCGATCCGGCGCCGGTCGCAACCGCCTTGACCGGCCGCGCCGTGGCCGCCATCTTCCTGGCCTCGACAGCAAGTAATTGATGCCTCAGCATCGGGATCAGATATGCCCCAAGACAGTAATATCGACGCCCCGGCTTCGATCGCGGCGCCCTTCGTCAGCGAGCGGTTGCAGGTCTTGCCGGCCTGGATCGATAGCAACGGCCATATGAATGTTGCCTTCTATCTGCATGCGTTCGATCTGGCTTTCGACGAGGTCTTCGAGGTTTTAGCGCTCGGCACCGAGATGATGACTTCCGCCAGGACCTCGACTTTCGCCGCCGAAATGCACATGACCTTTCAGGGTGAGGTATTCGAAGGCGAGCGGCTGCGTGTCACCACGCAACTCGTGGGGCTGGACAACAAGCGTTTCCAGTGGTTCCAGGCCATGTATCATGCCGAGAAGGGCTATTTGGCCGCGACCTGCGAGTGGATGATTCTTTTCATCGATATGACGCAGCGTCGCGTGACGGAGATTCCGCCGGCAGCACGGGCACGGCTCGATCAGGTCATGGCCGCACATGCGGCTTTGCCGCAGCCGCCCGAACTCGGCCGTAACATTTCGCTCAAGAACAAGCGGCGCAGCGGCTGATCTGCATCGATCAGGTGCACTGCGCTCTTTTGCCCGATTATGTTGTGGGAGAGCTGCTTCAGTCCGTCAGCAGCAATCCCTGCCGATAGGCCAGTGTCCGGGTGCCGACGACTTTGCAGACGGCCTCGCCGCTGGCGATCAGCTTCATCAATTTGCGCGACAGCACTCTTCCGTCGGTCTGGCAACGCAATTGGGTGCGCGCCAACGACTGATCGTCGGCCAGGGGATCGATGACCTCGGCGATCACGTCACCGGCTCTGACCTGCTGACCGAGCGCCACTTTATAGGCGAGCACCCCTGGAACCGGGGTTCGCACGACATCGCAGGCATCCAGCATGGTCGCTTCGCAACGCGGTTTTGGCACCGCCGGCACCGTCCCGCCGATGAGGCCGCGATGCTGGAGGAACGAAAAAAGCGCGGTTGCATCGGTGATGCCGATCTCATCGAAGACATCGTGCTGGCCGCGGAATTCCACCGTACCGGACAGGCAGGCGGCCGGTATGGGAATGCCGGGTCCGACGGCTGCCTGCAATTTCACCCAGGGGGTGGAAAAGGTTTCGTCGAAAGAAGCCCCGCCGGAATCGGCAGCCAGCAATACGGCCTCGGCGCCGATGAAGGCGGCCAGATCGCGGCCGTCCGGCCAGTTTTCGGGAATGAGATAAAGGTGCATTTCGGCATCGTCATCGCAATGCAGGTCAAGGACGATATCCGCATCGTAAGCGAGCTTCGCCAAAGCCAGGCGAAGGGCCGGAAATTCGCTGTCGGCGTTGATTTTGTCCAGGGCGGCGCCGATCGCCTTGCGCACCACGGCGATGTTGCTGGCGGGATCCGAGCCGAGCTTGCCGGCGGTCGTCTCGACGAGGCCGGTGAAGAGATCGGGCCAGTGGCGGTTGAAATTGCCGCCGCTGCGCAGTTCATAGCGGCCGAGATGGGTACGGTTGATAACCTGATTGAGCCCGATCGGATTGGCGACCGGGACGACGATGATTTCGCCCGTGATCTCGCCGCGGCGATCGGCCTCGTCCAGGTAACGCAGCAAATGATGGGCCGCGATCATGCCGGGCGTTTCGTCCGCATGCAGCGAGGCATGCAGATAGGCCTTGGGTCGGGCGCCAGCCTCGCCATAGCGGTGGACCTTGAGATAGCGATCGGTGCCGGGGCTCATGCTGGGCAGGTCGATGCGGTCGATGCGTTTACTCATGATTGTTGCTAGCGTCCGTTGAACATTTGTATAGAAAGCGCTGAAGGTGGCTGGGGATGCGGAACCTGTCAATGACGCAACATATGCTCGATACGGACTTGCAGCACTTATTCGGCGAAATCGCCGAGCTGCTTTCGCCCGATTTATCCGTCGGCGGACCGTTCCTCGCCGCCTTTCCCGCCAGGCCTTTTCGCCATCAGGCGGCGGCGGGAGAAGACAGTCTGCCGATGCTCCGCTTCTGGCCGGCTTGCTTGCGCGACATGGAATCAGCCGGTTCCCATCTGGTCTCTCTCGGCCCGCTGTTGCGGCGGCTCAGTCCCGCCTTCCGCTGGCGGCAGAATCCGAACTATCGCCAGAGCCCGCCGGATCCCGCCTTCCTTGACAATTACGGCTATGCCGAAATCTGCGGCGAATATGGGCTGATAGAGGCCGAGATTCGCTGCGGCATCCTCATCCTTGGCCCTGCCACCTGCTATCCGCCGCATCGCCATCCAGCCGAAGAGATTTACATCCCCTTGACCTTGGGTGCGTGGCAACGTGGCGAGGCCGAGGTTGACAGGCAGCAATGGATCGAACGGCTTCCCGGCTCGGTCATTCATCACCCGCCGGAAGTGCCGCATGCGACCCGCGCCCTCGATCGACCGCTGGCGGCGCTCTATCTCTGGCGCGGCGATCTCAAGACCGAGGCGCGGCTCGATCCGTGTGTCGCAGGTCATCAATCAGGCTCATAAATATCGCCCTGACACCTGAAAATCACCGGCGACCCGGCTGGTGCCATCGGTCGGTCGCAGTGCTATAAGTCGGTCCATGACTGAGCTCTTTCCCGAATCGCGGCCCGCCGTAACGCCACCCTACATGCAGGGTCTCAATGACCGCCAGGTCGAGGCTGTCCTCGCCTTGGATGGTCCTGTTCTGGTGCTGGCCGGCGCCGGCACGGGCAAGACACGGGTCTTGACCACGCGCCTTGTTCATCTGCTGGCGACCGGCCGCGCCCGACCGGGCGAGATCCTGGCCGTCACCTTTACCAACAAGGCCGCGGCGGAGATGAAGCACCGCATTGGCCAGATGATCGGTCGGCCGGTCGAAGGCTGGTGGCTTGGCACCTTTCATGCGCTGGCGGCCCGGATCCTGCGCGCCCATGCCGAACTGGTGGGGCTGACGCCGAATTTCACCATCCTCGATACCGACGACCAGATCCGCCTGGTCAAGCAATTGATGCAGGCGGAGAACATCGACAGCCAGAAATGGCCGGCCCGCATGATTCTCGGTGTCATCGAGCGCTGGAAGGATCGCGGCCTGACGCCGGACAAAGTGAGCCGCGCCGAACAGGCCGAGCTGGGCGGCGGCCGCCTGCTGGGGCTTTACCGCGATTACCAGCAGCGCCTCGCGACCTTGAACGCCTGCGATTTCGGCGACCTGCTGCTGCACAACATCACCATCTTCACCAGCCAGCCGGAGGTCCTTGCTAGCTATCAGCAGCGCTTCCGCTACATGTTGGTCGATGAATATCAGGACAGCAACGTGGCGCAGTATCTGTGGCTGCGGCTGCTCGCCCAGACCCATCGCAATATCTGCGTCGTCGGCGATGACGATCAGTCGATCTATGGCTGGCGCGGCGCAGAGGTCGAAAACATCCTGAAATTCGAAAAGGATTTCCCTGGCGCGAAGGTCATCCGCCTGGAGCAGAACTATCGCTCGACACCGCATATCCTGGCAGCCGCGTCTGGTCTGATCGCCCACAATGCCGATCGTCACGGCAAGACCCTGTGGACCGATAAGAGCGAGGGCGAGAAGGTTATCATCACCGCCGCCTGGGACGGCGCGGAGGAGGCGCGGCAGATCGGCGAGGAGATCGAAAATCTGCAGCGGCGTCAGGTCGGCCTCGGCGATATCGCCATCCTGGTGCGCGCCGGTTTCCAGACCCGTGAATTCGAAGAACGCTTCATCACGCTCGGTATTCCCTACCGCGTGATCGGCGGGCCGCGTTTCTATGAGCGTCAGGAAATCCGCGACGCGCTCGCCTATCTGCGGCTGATCAACCAACCGGATGATGCCCTGGCTTTCGAGCGCATTGTCAATGTGCCCCGCCGCGGCATCGGCGAGAGCACGCTGAAGCAGTTGAACGAGCTGGCGCGCCGCCTGTCGGTCTCGCTGCCGGAAGCGGCCCGGCGCATCGTCGAAACCGATGAATTGAAACCGGCGGCACGCCGGGCGCTCACCACCCTGGTGCAGAATTTCGGGCGCTGGCGGCAATTGGCGGAAACCCTGCCGCAGGGCGAGCTCTGCCAGCAGGTGCTGGATGAGGCTGGCTATACCGATATGTGGCGCCTGGACAAATCCATCGAGGCGCCGGGACGGCTGGAAAACCTCAAGGAACTCGTCCACGCCATGGAAGAGTTCGACAGCCTTGGCAGCTTCCTGGAACACGTTGCCCTGGTCATGGAAAATAGCGGCGGCGAGCCGGGCGATATGGTGACCCTGATGACGCTCCACGGCGCCAAGGGGCTGGAATTCGACGTCGTCTTCCTGCCCGGATGGGAGGAGGGGTTGTTCCCGCATCAGCGGGCGCTCGACGAGAACGGCATGAAGGGGCTCGAGGAAGAGCGGCGCCTCGCTTATGTCGGCATCACCCGGGCACGCAAGCAGGCGATCATTTCCTATGCCGCCAACCGGCGCATTCATAATCAATGGCAGACCGCCTTGCCGTCGCGGTTCCTGGCGGAATTGCCGCAGGCGAATCTCGATCGGCGCGACGGCAATCTCTTGCAGCAAGGCCGCGCGGGCGGCGATGTCGACTGGCAGAGCGGCTGGGGCGGCAGCAATTGGAACGGCAGCGGCGGCTATGTGAACAGCCGCAATTCCGGCTTGCGCAGCGGCGGCTCCGCCTGGTCCGGCGGTGCGCGCCGGCGCGACAGCGTCATCGATGTGGAACCGGATGCGGTTATGCTGGTGAAAAAGGGGTTGACGCACCAGGCCGGCGATCGTGTCTTTCATCAGAAATTCGGCTACGGCCGGGTTGTCACGGCCGATGGCGACAAGCTCGAGATCAGCTTTGACAAGGCCGGACTGAAAAAGGTCATGGCCGGTTTCGTGGTCCGTGCCGACCAGGCATAAACACGACAGATATAGAAATAGAACGGATTGAAACGGGGATGACTGAGATGGCCGGTGGAATGCTCACGGCGGGATTGTGGTCGATCACTTTGCTGCTGCCCTATAAGCCTGCCGAGGCCGATCGCCAGCAATTGGAATTGGCGCTGGAGCCTTTCGGCGAAGCCTTGTCCAGCTTTGAGATCGATGACGGCAAGGCATGGAAGATCGAGGTGTTCGGTGAAAGCGAGCCGGATGCCGCAGCCGTGCAAGCCGCCTTGCAGATACTCGGCGACTTCAAGGCCGAGATCGCAGCCGTACCGGAAAAGGACTGGGTGGCGGAGAGCCAGCGCGGCCTGCCATCGCTGACCGCCGGCCCGTTCTTCATTCACGGGTCGCATCATCAGGGCAAGCTGCCTAAGGAGAAGATCGTCTTCGAGATCGATGCCGGCATGGCCTTCGGCACCGGTCGCCACGAGACCACACGGGGCTGTCTGCTGGCCCTGGCACGTCTTGCGAAGTCCGGCTTCAAGGCCAAGAAGCCGTTGGATGTCGGGACGGGCACCGGCATTCTCGCCTTCGCCATGGCGCGGCTCTTCAAGGTGCCGGTGATCGGCGGTGATAACGACAAGGATTCGGTCCGTGTCGCCCGCGAAAACGCCAGCCTCAACGGTCTCAAGCGCGAGGTGAAGATCGTCAATTCAAACGGCTATCGCGCGGCGGCGATCCGCGGCGCGGCACCGTTCGATCTGGTCTGCGCCAATATCCTCGCCAATCCGCTGATCGAGCTCGCCCCGGCCCTGGCGGGCGTCTTGGCGCGTAACGGGCGTGCCGTGCTGTCCGGCCTGCTGCAGACCCAGGAGAAGGATGTTCTCGCCGCCCATCGGGCGCTGGGGCTGGAGCTTGATTTCCGGCTGCGGCTCAAGGACTGGTCGGTACTGGTATTGAAATGGGCGGCGAAGCCGGCTGCCAGGAAGGCAGCCAAAAAGCCGGCCGCGAAGGTGAAACAGACTGGTAAAAAGGCTGCCGCCAAGAAGGCGCCGCGGAAACAGCCGGCGGCGAAGAAACCAGCGGCGGCGAAGTCGGCCGACAAGCGCAAGGTTGCGCGTCAGCCAGCGGGCCGGAAGCTCGCAACAAAGAAAGTCGGAAGCCGTCAGGTTGCGGCGAAGGGGAAGACGGTCCGCGGGAAATAGCGGCGGTTCCGGGCGGCACAGGGGTGGTCCGGGTCGGTCGGCTCGGGTAACAAAAAACGGCGGTCCGGATGGGCCGCCGTTTTTCGTTTACGCATATTCTGGGCTATCGCGATACTTAGTACTCTTACGCGGTACGCATACTCTGAGGCTACGCTTACTAGGGACTTATACGCAGGTACTCAGGACTTCTCGGTTGTGGCGGCAAGGCGATGCCCTGCCGCCACCAATTCTTAAGCCGCGCGCGGCTCGCTCGGCTGATTGCCGTTGGCGGCGACCACGGTGCGGCGGGCGATTTCGCCGGCCAGCCAGTCGATGTCGCCGCGGACCACGCCGATATCCACCAACATCCGGTCGTCAAGCTTGGCAAGCTGACGGGCCGTCAGGCGGGCACGGTTCCAGGCGCGCAGCGGCGCGACGAGATCCTGCTGGGTGGCGGCGAGCAGGCTCTGGGCCGACTCGTTGCTGTGATCCAAAGTGCGGACATAATCCGCGATGTCGTAACGATTGAGGCCGATATCGGCCAGCATGCGGTCGTCGAGCGCCATCAGCATGTTGTAAACCTGACGGCGATGCACATGGCGCAGCACCGGCTGCACGACCACGGCAAAGACCATGCGGCTGAAAGCCTGGAACAGGGTCGGCTCGCCGGCCACCGCGATCGCCTTGTCGGCAACCCGACCGATCTCGGTGCGATTGACACCGATATCCGCCAGCATGCGGTCATCCAGCAGCGACAGCTCGTGTGCCACAGCAGCGCGCGTCAGTGCCCGACGCGCCGAGTTTACAACCGTCCGCGCAAAATCAGCGATCGCGCTGGCGCCGGCTACCCGGGTGGTCACAGTCGGCGCCAAAGCCACCGAACCAGCCACCTTCTCGTTTGTCATCATCCGATACATGATATCTATCCAATCCGAATTATCGTCTCGGCTGGCCCGATTGCCGCCGACATTCGATGCGTTTTATATAGAGGAAATCGGGTAATTCTTGCAGAGGGGGATGCTGCATCGCAGTAATGCACCCACTGCATGGTAAACCATGCGTAAACGTGATTTAGGTCATAAAAATGCCCCTTGCGGGTACCTCGGCGGCCTTTCAGTGTCGGTTCTAGGAGAAATCATGTCGGTCTGTAGAGAAACCTATCAAGGTGATGAGGTTCTGCAATCTTTGTTAAAAAAAGGTCAATCTTTCTTATCGTTAGATGAATTAGCTCAAGTAATACCCGGGATTGCCGCGGCGCCGGCAGGCGAAAAAGCCGACGAATGGACCGGTCTCGTCATGACCGATCCGAGCCCTGCGACAAAAGCGCAGCTCACTGCATACCTCGACCGGTGGGTTACCGCAAATAACGGTATGCATTCTACCAAAACGGCGGATCGCCTTGCTGCACTGCAGCAAGAATTGAAGCGTCGGGGCTTAGCCGGCTTCGTGGTTCCGCGGGCGGACGAGCACCAGGGCGAATATGTGCCGAAGCGAGCGGAGCGCCTCGCCTGGATCAGCAATTTCACCGGATCGGCCGGTCTCGTCATCGTGCTGCAGGACCGTGCCGCCATCTGGGTCGATGGCCGCTATACGCTGCAGGTGCGCGAGCAGGTGGATAGCAGCCTGTTCGAGATTCTGCACATCACGAATTCGCCAGCGGAAGCCTGGATTGCCAAGCACCTTTCCAAGGGGGCCAAGCTCGGCTTCGATCCCTGGCTGCTGACCGCCGACACCGCCCAGCGCTTCCGGCTGGCCGCGGAGCAGGTCGGAGCCGAACTGGTTGCCGTCGACAGCAACCCGCTGGACGCCGTCTGGCAGGATCAACCGGCCGCGCCGATCGCCCCCGTCTGGCCGCAGGATATCCGCTATGCCGGCCGCTCTTCTGCCGAGAAGCGCCAGCAAATGGCGGAAAAGCTGGTGGCCCAGGGCCGCGATGCGGCAGTAATTTCGGCGCCGGATTCGATCTGCTGGCTCCTCAATATCCGCGGCGGCGACGTTCCCTGCACGCCTTTCGCCCTCGGCTATGCCGTGCTGCATAAGGACGGTCAGGTCGATCTCTTCATGGACCGGCGCAAGTTTCCGCCAGAGACCCTCGCGCATCTCGGCAATCAGGTAAGGCTGCAGCAGCCGGAGGCCTTTCTCGGCGCGCTGGATCGCTTAGGTATGCAAAAAGCGCGGGTCAATGTCGATATCGCCACGGCGGGCATTGCCATTTCCGAACGCCTGCGATCGGCCGGAGCAACGGTGATCATTGCCGAAGACCCCTGTGCCTTGCCGAAGGCGACGAAGAACGCCGCAGAGATCGAAGGCACCCGCAAGGCGCACCGCCGCGATGGTGCAGCCGTGGCGCAGTTCCTGTCCTGGCTCAGCACCGAGGCGCCGAAAGGCCACCTGACGGAACTCGATGCCGTCGAGAAACTGGCGGCCTGCCGCCGCCGCAACGATCTTTTCCGCGGCTTCAGCTTCGACACCATCTCGGGTGCCGGTCCCAATGCGGCCGTCGTCCACTACCGGGTGACGCCGAAGACCAATCGCAAGCTGGAAATGGATGCCATTTATCTGGTCGATTCCGGTGGCCAGTATCTCGATGGTACGACGGATATCACGCGCACCGTGGTGGTGGGCCAGCCGACGGCGGAAATGAAGGATCGTTTTACGCGTGTCCTCCGCGGTCACATCGCCCTTGCTACGGCCAAGTTTCCCCGCGGGACGACGGGCAGCCAGTTGGATGTCCTGGCGCGCCGTCCCCTCTGGGATGCCGGTCTCGATTTCGATCATGGCACCGGGCACGGTGTCGGCAGCTATCTCTCCGTGCATGAGGGGCCGCAGCGCATCTCCAAGGTGCCGAACCGCGTGGCGCTCGAACCCGGCATGATCATTTCCAACGAACCCGGCTATTACAAGGACGGCGAATACGGCATCCGCATCGAGAATCTGGTGGTGGTGCAGCCGGTCGAGGGCAATCCGAACATGCTGCAATTCGAGACCATCACCTTTGCGCCGATCGATCTCAACCTCGTCGACACCGGCATCATGACCAGGGCGGATATCGAGTGGCTGAACGGCTATCACGCCAGGGTGCGCGAGATGCTGCTGCCTCAGCTCGATGGCGCAGATGCCGAATGGCTGAAGGCGGCGACGCGGCAAATCTGAGCGCGGATACGATTGTTCGCATTGGCATAACTATCTAGAGTTGAAACCGGCGCTTCCCATCGAAGCGCCGGTTTCTATTGGAAGGTTAGCAATGGCCCGCCCGCCCGTTTTCTCACCCTCGGATCGCCTGGGTTCGAACCGTCCGAGTTCCGCCCGCCCGAACATCGTCCTCGTCATGTTCGATCAGATGGCGGCCCTGTCCCTGTCGGCCTATGGCCATCCCCTCGTCAAGACACCGAACCTGGACCGGCTGGCGGCGCGGGGCACGGTCTTCGACCAGGCCTATTGTGCGGCACCGCTCTGTTCGCCGGCGCGCTTTGCCCTGATGAGCGGCCGACTTCCTTCCAAGATCGGTGCTTTCGACAACGCCGCCGAGTTTCCTTCCGCCGTGCCGACCCTGCCGCATTACCTGCGCGCCGCCGGCTATCGCACCTGTCTCTCCGGCAAGATGGATTTCACCGGCGCCGATCAGCTGCACGGCTATGAGGAACGCCTGACCACCGATCTCTCGCCGTCGGATTTCGGCTGGGTGCCCGATTGGGACCAGCCGCAGCAGGTGCAGAACTGGTACCACACCCTGCAGAGTCCGGCTGAGGCCGGCCCCTGCGATTATTCGCTCTCGATGCAATATGACGAGGACGCGCTTTTCAAGGCGGAGCAGTGGCTGCACCAGGCGGCCGGCAGCCCAGACGAACGCCCCTTCATGCTGACGCTTTCGGTCATGCATCCGCATGACCCCTACCAGGCGCCACGGCGTTTCTGGGATATGTATGAAGGTGTCGATATCGATCCGCCGGCGATCCCCAATCTGCCTTCAGCTGAGCGCGATCCCATGGGGCAGCGCATGTACCAGCTCTATGATCGCGGCGATATCCTGCTTTCGGCTGACCAGGTCATGCGGGCGCGGCGCGCTTATTACGGCATGCTGAGCTATTGCGACGATCTCCTGGGACGCCTGCTGGCGCGGCTCGACCTCCTTGGCCTCAGCGACAATACGATCATCGTCGTCACCTCCGACCACGGCGACATGCTGGGTGAGCGTGGGCTCTGGTACAAGATGGTGTTCTTCGACCGCGCCATCCGCGTGCCGTTGATCGTCGCCGGCCCCGGCATCCGCGGCGGCAAGCGGATCGCCGCACCGGTCTCGCATCTCGATTTGCTGCCGACCCTGGCCGGCATCGCCCAAGGCGGCACGACATTCATACCGGTATCGCCGGTCGATGGCCGCGATCTTCGGTCGGCACTGAGCTTCGGCAGCGAACCGCAAGGCGAGGTGCGGGCCGAATATATGGGCGAGGGCTATCAGGCGCCCGTCATCATGATCCGGCGCAATGGTCGCAAATTCATCTATGCGCGCGATCTGGGACCGATCCTCTATGACCTGGAAAAGGATCCGCTGGAGCTTGTCAATCTGGCCGGCTCGGAAAGCGAAGCGGTTGCGGCCTGGAAGTGCGCGGTCGAAGAGGACTATGATCTTGAGGCCCTGCGTGCAACCGTCATCGACAGCCAGCGTCGGCGCCGGTTCATCCACCAGGCTTTGACGCAAGGGACCGTTGCCGCCTGGGACTACGCGCCGCGTAGCGACGCCGCCATGCAATATTATCGTAATTGGGGTGCCGAACTGCCGGATCCCGATCGCGCGCTGCGCTGGCCGCCGAAAGCTTGAGGTTCAAGTCCGTTTGAAAGACCGCAAGATCTGTCGCTGCACGGCCAGATAGCCTGGCGCCGTGGTTTTCAGCTTGCCGGCGATCAATGCGTTCAGTTGCGGCAGGGCATGGAACGGCACCGAAGGAAAAGCGTGATGCTCGATGTGGTAGGGCATGTTCCAGGCAAGAAAGCGGATGATGCCGGTCGTGTAGGTTGTGCGGCTGTTTTCCAGCATGTCATTCGTCTCGGGGCAGAGCGCATGCTCCGCCAGCAGATACAGCCGCAGGAAAGGCTGGCCAAGCACCGCCGGCAATACCCAATAGATCAGCACCGCATCGCTGCGTAACAGCAGCGAGGCAGCCAGGACGGCGGCGTAGATCGCCAGAATGAGACGGGCTTCGCGCACCGCGTCCCGGCGCTGGCGGTCGCTGCCGTAGAAGCTGCCCTCGGCCTTGCCTCGCGCCAGATCGATCAACAGCCGGCTCTCACCGATCCAATAGGGCAGGCCGCTGACATGCCACAGCCATTGCCGCAGGCTGTGCGGTTTGGGGAAGGCCAGTTCCGGATCGCGCGCCGGGTCCTGGGTGAAGCGATGATGGGCAAAATGAAAAGCGCGAAAATATTCGCGCGGCAACAGGATGAGGCAACCGAGAACGAAGCCGACGGCATCGTTGAGGCGGCGGCTGGCAAAAGCCGTGCGATGGATGCATTCGTGCAGCGGCGTGAAGAAAAAAATCAATACCACGCCATGCAGGATCATCGCCGGCAATAGCCAGAGCGTATCGCGGCTGTGATAGACGAGGAGGCCGGTCGCCAGCAGCAAAGCGACATGGCCGGCAAGTTGCGTCAGGCCCAATTTGTCCGAACGTTCGGATAAGCGGCGCAGGCTTGCGCCGTCAATGATCTCGCTGCGGTTGGTCTTCTCGGCCATACGGGTCCTGTCGCCATCGCGTCGTGGTTCATCCGCATGATGGGCTGGCGGCCGGCTTCTGTCCAGCAAGCAGAACTTGCCGTCTTTCATTCGGCGTGACCAGGGCCAGAAGGATCTGCAGCAGGGCGGCAGCAAACACGAGGCCATAGACCGGCGCGAAGCTGCCCGTCAGGCTCTTCGCATAACCGCCACTGAAATTACCAAGCAAGCTGCCCAGGCCAAGGGCGATATTGCCGAGGCCAAACAACAGCGTGGCAGCATCGCCCCTGAACCAGGCGCTGATATAGGCCGGCACCAGTCCGAAGATCGCATAGAAGGCCAGGCCGAAACTGAGCCCGGCGAGGTCCATCAGCCGTGCCCCTGTGGCCGGGGGTAGATATGGCAGGGCGAGCGGGATGGCCGTCGCCAGACTTAGCAGCAGATAGGTGACGAGCATGGCCCATTTGATCGAAATGCGGTCGGCCAGCCAGCCGAGTACAAAGCCGCCCACCATGCCGATGCCGCCGATCAGGCTCCAGAGACGCGTGGCCTCGCCGGCCTGCCAGCCGAAATCCTCGCGCAGCAGCGGCACCAGGTAGGTCTGGAAGGGCATGCAGGACAGGCCATTGAGAAACATCGTTGCGATCATCAGCAGACCCAGCGGTCGCAGGACGAGGCGCAGGCGCCGGCGCAAGGGCAGTGTCGTTTCCGACGCGCGGTCGCGCGCCTTGGCCATTTCCTCGTCTCCGGCGCCCAACCCACGCAGCCGCCAGATCGCCGCCAGCAGCAGGAACAAGGTGACAGCGCCGGCGGCAAGCCAGGCACTCGGCCATCCGTAGGAAGCCAGCAAAGGCGGCACGATCAAACCGTTGATAAAGACGCCGTAGCTGGTGCCGCTCGACATCAGGCCCAGCGCCTTGCCGTGATGCCGCACGGGAATCACCCGCTGACAGACCCCGACCATCGGTACCCAGACGCTCGCGGCCGCCGCACCCATGAAGGTCAGGAGCAGGGTCATCTCCGCGGCGCTGCCAAATCGATCGCTCCCCAGCCGGCCCATCAATAGCAGGCAGGCAGCGGTCAGGACGACCGAAGCGAAAATCAACCGCGTCGCGCCGATGACGGGCGCCAGCAAGCCGCTCGCCAGCGAGGCGATGAGGAAGCCCGCCTGCGCGGTGCCGGTAGCAAGACCGGCCGCCGCATAATCGAAGTGGAGGCTCTGGCGCATGTCCGGCACCAATGCCGCGAAGAGATAGATGCCAAAACCGAAGGTAACGGCGACGAAAGCGGTGAAGAAGAGCGTCACCTCGAGAGGCGATTTGTCGGCGGGAAGGGCTGCGGAAGGCTTATGCATGGTCTGGTCCCGGAAAAGACGGTTCGCCTTACTTCCAATATCGAAAAAGGCGCCATGCCGGACAAACGAGTTCAGTCCGGATTTCACACGAGTTAAGCTCGTCCGAGGTTTGTCACGGTGGCGGGTGATACGATAGATTGGCTGTCATCGGATGACGTGATGTGGAGAAAGCCGATGGCGATTCCTGCTGCGAACGGACGCCGCCTGCCGGGCAAATCCCGTGCCGGCGCCGCGCTGATGCAGGCCGGCTTTCCCAGCAGCACCGCCTTGCGGGCCTTCGAGGCGGCCGGACGCCTGCTCAGCTTCAAGAAGGCAGCGCAGGAATTGAAGGTGACGGAATCGGCGGTCAGTTTTCAGATCCGCCAGTTGGAAGGCGATCTCGGCCTCGACCTCTTCGAGCGCGGCCATCGCCAGATTAAACTCACGCCGGCGGCGCGCGCTTATCTGGCTGTGGTGCAGCAGGCGCATCGCGACATTGCCGATGCGACCTTGAGCCTCGCCTTACAGGAGAAGCATCTGGTACGGATCAGCCTGGTGCCGGCTCTGGCAGAACATTGGCTGGTGCCGCAACTGGGGGCCTTGCGGGACGCTTTGCCGGATATCGCCATCGCCGTGATGACTTCCAGCGATCTCGCCGATCTCGATCGCGATGAGATCGATATTGCCGTTCGCTATGGTGCCGGTTCCTGGCCGCGAGCACGGATCGAACCCCTGTTGGAGGAGGTTGTCGTGCCCGTGGCGCATCCTGAGATCGCCCGGCGGCTCGGCGCGAGATCGATCACCGCCGCCACCGATATCCCCCTGATCGTCAATCTGCAGCATCCAGATGAATGGTTGCCTTGGCTCAACGCAAAGCGGCAGCGTGGCGGGCTCGTCCTTGGCCGCGAGATGCTGCGGCTGGAGACTTCCGGTCTCGTCTTGCAGGCAGCCATGGAAAGGCTTGGCATCGCCGTCGGCAGGCGGCCCTTCATCGACCGCTTCCTCGCACAGGGTGATCTCGTAACCCTGTCAAGGCAAGAGCACCGGAGCGGTAAGGGCTATTTCATCCTGACGCCAATGGGGCGCCGCGGGCTGCGGCCGGAAATTGCCGCCGTCGCCGGCTTCCTGCGTGAACGTGCCTCAGCTGCTGGCACTGCTGTAGCGCGATAGGCCAAAGCGCCAGAACAAATTGCCGAGGACCAGCGCGACGGCGGCCGCGCAGAACCCCAGCATGGCACCCAGCCAATCCAGCCGGCCCATGGCGGCCTCCGCCGGCACGTTGGTGATGAAGGCGATGGGCAGGATATAGGTCAGGGTGAAACGTGCCCAGGCCGGATAGGCAGTGACCGGAAAGCGCCCTGTTTCCATCAGCGTATAGGCAATGATCGAGACCTCGCCGACCTTGGTGAACCAGAAGGCGAGGGTCGCCGCCGCCAGCCAGATCGAATAGAGGACGGCAACGCCGGCGGCGATCAGCAAGAAGCTGAGGGCCAGATGACCGAAGGTGAGGACATGCTGGACCTGCATGCCATAGAGAATGGCGATAATGCCGAGCACGATGTTGCCGGCGAACCAGATGCGTATATTGCGGAAGCTCACCATCAGCTGGCTGTTGATTGGCCTGATCAACAGCAGATCCAATTCGCCCTGGCGGACATATTCGGTGATGGCATTGAGGCTGGGATAGAGCCAGCAGTCGATCAGGCCCTCGATGATCATCGAGACGCCCACCAGCGTGATCATGCGCGGCAGATCCCAGCCGCCGATTTCCGTCGTGCGGGCGAAGATGCCCAGCAGCGTCAGGATTGCCAGTGCAGCGCTGAAGACGGCCGTCAGGAGGCTCGCCAGCAGATTGGCACGGTATTCCATTTCGACCTGAAGGGAATTGCGCAGAAAGAGCAGGATCAATCGCAGGCTGCGCATGTCAGGCTCCGACTGCCGAGAAGCGCTTCAATCCCGCCCGCCAGATGTTCCGGCGCAGCAGGGCGAGGACAAGGATCCAGCCGATCTGCTTGGCAATGCCGAGCAGCAAGGCGGTATCATCGATCTTGCCGAGCAGAATCTGGCCCGGGAAATCCATCATCGAAGCAAAAGGCAGCCAGGTGAGAATATCCCGGATCAAGGCGGGGAAAAGATCAACGGGAACGGCGCCGCCGCCCAGAATGACGCTGAAATACCAGATCAACGGCTCCAGCGAGAGAGCCCCTTCCATCCAGAAGGCCAGCAGGCCGACGCAATAATGGATGTTGAAGAAGATCAGCCAGGAGCCGATCAGGGAGAGCGTGAATAGCATCGTGTTCGCGAGCGTCAATTGACCGAGTGTGCCGGTCAGAAACAACCCCAGCACGAATACCGCTATCAGGATGGGGAGGCGCATGATGATCTCGCCCAGATGCTCGGCCATATGCGCCCAGATTGGCGGCATCGGCCGCAGCAGCAGCGGCGCCAGTTCGCCGCGGCGGATGCCGCGATCGAGGATCAGCACGCTCCACATCACGGTTGCCTGGCGCACCAGGTACATGGCCATGAAGTAGACGGCGAAATCGTTACGGTCATAGCTGGCACCATTGCCGCTGATCGGCCCCTTGGCCGCCAGCTCAACCCAGATCAGCATGATGGCGATGGGCATAAGGCCGCCCAGCATCCAGATCGCCGACTGCGCCCGATAGGTCAAGGCAACGGTACAGTATTGCACCAGCAATTGCCGCCAGACGCGGATGACATATAGGAGGCGCTTGCCCGTCATGAGGCGGCATTCGTCGTCAATCCGGCGGCTGCGGCCGGCTTGCCGGGGCTATTCTTGAAGAGGGCGCCGATCACGTCTTCGATCGGCTGTTCTTCAATGGCGATATCCGCGATCGGCAGATCGGCCAGCAGCCGCGAAGCGGTATCCGGGACCCGATGCCGCTCGACCAGCAATTCGGCTTCGAGATCGTCAAGCCGGCGCAATTCCGCATATTGCCTGAGCCGCTCGGCTGGCTGGGCGGTGGCAAGTTTGAGACGCAGCACTTTCTTCGGTGTCTGCTCGGCGATCAGCCGGTTGAGATCGCCGTCAAAGGCGATGCGGCCGCCGTCGATCACCATCACCCGCCGCGCCAGCGCCTCGACATCATCCATGTAATGCGACGTCAGCATGATGGTGGCCCGATAGCGATCGTTATAGGCGGCGATGAAATCGCGCACCGCCCGCTGCATATTGACGTCGAGGCCGATGGTCGGCTCGTCGAGGAACAGCACCTTCGGCTGATGCAGCAGCGCGAGCGCCAGTTCGCATTTCATGCGCTCACCGAGCGAAAGCTTGCGAACCGGCTTGTTCAAGACTGGTTGCAGAGACAACATTTCGCTCAATTCGCCGAGGCGGCGGCGATAAACATCTTCCGGTATCTCGTAGATGACGCGATTGAGCAGGAAGGAATCAACGGCCGCCAGATCCCAGGCTAGTTGCTGCTTCTGCCCCATGACGAGCGTGATCGAGCGCAGAAAAGCCGATTGCCGTTGCTTCGGTTCGAAGTTCAGTACGGAGACGTCGCCGCCACTGGGATGCAGCAGGCCGGACAGCATCTTCAAGGTCGTGGTCTTGCCCGCGCCATTGGGGCCGAGAAAGCCGACGATCTCACCTTCCGCGATCTCGAAGCTCACATCGTCGACCGCCGTCACCGTCGCATAGCGCCGATTGACCAGCGATTTCAGGCTGCCGAGAAAGCCGCCTTCCTTGTGATGGACCTTGTATTCCTTGCGCAAGCCGCGCACGGCGATGACGGCAGACATGACGGCGCTCGATTGGCTGGGACAATAATCCGCCTAGCAGTACCCGAAAGCGAGGTCACCCGTAAAGGGACTGCAACGGCCAGAACGTGCCACTATGCGTGCCGCGGGATCGACCAAAGCGGCGGGAGATTACGCGCCGATGCGCGGCGTTCAGCCGCCGATCAGTTCAAGCCATTCGTCTTCGCTCAGCGTTTGAACGCCGAGTTCGGTGGCCTTCGCAGCCTTCGAACCGGCATCGGCGCCGACCACCAGGTAATCGGTTTTCTTGGAGACCGATCCGGCCACCTTGGCGCCCAGGCTCTCGGCGCGGGCCTTGGCCTCGTTGCGGGTCATCTTCACGAGGGTCCCGGTGAAGACCACCGTCTTGCCGGCGATGGCGCTGTCGCTGACGGCGATCGGCACGAAATCTTCCACCGTCAGTTCGCGCTGCAGGTCGTCCAGCACCTGTAAATTATGGGCTTCGTCGAAGAAGGCGGTCAGGTCTTCGACCATCGACGGGCCGATACCATTGATTTCATCCAGCACCTGGCGCTCTTCGCTGCCGATTGTCCGGGCGGCGATCATCGCATCGCGCCAGGCGGCGAGCGAGAGATAGTGCTTGGCGAGGAGCTTCGCCGTCACCTCGCCGACCTGGGGGATGCCGAGTGCATAGATGAAGCGATGCAGGGGAATCTGCCGCCGGGATTCGATGGCGCCCAGCAGGTTGTCGACCGAGGTCGAACCCCAGCCTTCGCGTTCCATGAGCGCGCGGCGATGGTGATGCAGCCGGAAGATGTCCCCCGGACCCTTCAGCAAACCATCCTGATGAAAGGCCTCGATATGCTTGTCGCCCAGCCCTTCGATGTCGAAGGCACCGCGCGAGACGAAATGCTTCAAACGTTCAACCGCCTGGGCGGCACAGGTGAGGCCGCCGATGCAGCGCCGGGCGACCTCGCCTTCTTCGCGGATCGCGTGGCTGCCGCAGACCGGACAGATATCCGGGAACTTGTAAGGCCGATGGCGATGCGGCCGATCGGCGTCCACCACCTCGACGATCTGCGGAATGACGTCGCCGGCGCGCTGCACCACGACCTTGTCGCCGATGCGGATATCCTTGCGGGCGATCTCATCCTCGTTGTGCAAGGTCGCACGGGCGACCACGACGCCACCGACGGTGATCGGCTCGAGATCGGCAACCGGCGTCAACACACCGGTGCGGCCGACCTGGATGATGATGTTGTTCAGCGTTGTGATGGCGCGTTCGGCGGGGAATTTATGGGCGATCGCCCAGCGTGGCGCCCGGCCGATGAAGCCGAGCCGCGTCTGCCAATCGCGCCGGTCGACCTTGTAGACGGCGCCGTCGATGTCATAGGGCAGGTCCGCGCGATCCTTGCCGAGCTTGTCGTAGAATTCCATCGCCCCGTCGAGATCGCCGGTCACGGCACTTCGGGGGTTGACGGTGAAGCCCCAGGCATCGAGCTGTTCGAGAAATTCGTGATGGGTCTTGGGCTGATGATCCCAGCCGTCGATTTCGCCATAGGCATAGGCAAAGAAATGCAGCGGCCGCTGCTTGGTGATGTTGGGGTCGAGCTGGCGCACACTGCCGGCTGCGGCATTGCGGGGATTGGCAAAGACCGGCTCGCCGGCCTCTTGCCGCGCCTGGTTTAACTTGGTGAAGCCGACATGGGACATGTAGACTTCGCCGCGGATCTCGATCAAGGCCGGATGCGACCTGCCTTTCAGCTTCTCCGGGATATCGGCGACATGCCGCAGGTTCGCCGTGATGTCCTCGCCGATCGCGCCGTCGCCGCGTGTTGCGCCCTGCACGAAGACACCGTTCTCATAGCGCAGATTGGCACTGAGCCCGTCGATCTTCGGCTCGACCGCCAACGGAATGGCGTCTTCCGCCTTGAGCCCGAGGAAGCGGCGAATGCGTTGCAGGAAATCGGCGACATCCTCGCGGCTGAAAGCATTATCGAGCGATAGCATGGGCTGGCGATGGGCGATCTTCGCAAAGCCTTCCGCGGGTGCCGCGCCCACCCGGCGGCTCGGCGAATCCTTGCGCTGCAATTCCGGGAAGCGCGCCTCGATCGCCCGGTTGCGGCGGACGAGGGCGTCATATTCCGCGTCGCTGATCTCCGGTGCGTCCTTTTGGTGATAGAGCGCATCATGGCGGGCGATTTCCCGGGCGAGGCGGCGGAGCTCGGTCGTTGCCGTCTTCTCGGTCAGGTCCTCGACGGCGATCGTGGCGACATCTTCGCGTGGCGCTTTGCTCATGACGCTTCTTCCCGTAATCGGCACAAGGTGAAAGATCAGCCGGCGCTGGCCAGCAGGGTCTTGGCGGCGGCGCGGGCTTCGTCGGTGATGGTGGCGCCGGAGAGCATGCGGGCGATCTCTTCGCGGCGTTCAGCAGGGCTCAGCGGCCGTACCGTCGTCGTGGTTTCCTTTTTGCCGCCGCTCTTTTCCACCCGCCAATGCTGATGGCCGAGAGCGGCGACCTGCGGTGAATGGGTGATGACGAGAAGCTGCACCGCCTCCGCCAGACGTTTCAGCCTTTCGCCGACTGCCGCCGCGGTGGCGCCGCCGATCCCGGCATCCACTTCGTCAAAGACCAGGGTCGGAACCGGCTGGTTGGCTGCCAGCGTCACTTTCAAGGCCAGCATGAAGCGCGCAAGCTCGCCACCGGAAGCGATGCGATTGATCGGACCGGGTGCCGCACCCGGATTGGTCGCCACCTCGAAGGTGACGCGGTCCCAGCCGCCGGCCGACCAGTGATTCTCATCCAGCGTTTCGATCCGGGTGGCGAAGCGGGCCTTCTCGAGCTTCAGCGGCGCAAGCTCTCCGTTGACGGCGGCGTCCATGGCTTTGGCCGCCTTCTGCCGCTGTTTGGCAAGAGCCGTAGCCGCATCGACATAGGCCTGCTGGGTGCGTGTGACTGCGGTTTCCAGTTTGGTCATGTTCTGGCCGCGGTCATCGAGATTGGCGAGGCGCTGTTGCAGGCGTTGCAACAGATCCGGCAGCCCTTCGACCGCGACCTGATGCTTGCGGCCGAGATCGCGCAGCAAATAAAGGCGTTCTTCGATCTTATCCAGGCGCTTCGGATCGGCATCGAGATCGGCTGCCATATGTTGCAAGGCGCCGATCGCTTCACTGAGCTCGATACTGGCCCGGTCGAGAGCGGTGACGACCGGCTGCAGCTGCGCCGCGGCCTGATCGCCCAGGCGGTCACCCAGGCGGTCAAGGCGGCGCTGGGCATTGGCGATTGCCCGGTCGGCGCCCCGGTCGCCGGTCAACTCGGTATTGACCGCATCGATCGCTTCGATCAACTGGGCGCGGTTGGAGAGAAGGGCGCGTTCGGCGACGAGTTCGGTTTCCTCGGCCGGCTGCGGTGCCGCGAGTTCCAGTTCTTCGACCGCATGGCGCAGCCAGTCCTCGTCGGCCCTGGCGCGGGCCAGTTCCTCTTGCGCCTGGCGCCAGGTTGTCACCGCCTCATGCCACTGGCGATATGCGGCGGCGCAAGCGGCGAGCTTGGTCTCGTGCAGGCCATAGCCGTCGAGATGATCGCGATGAGTGGCCGGATCGAGCAGGCCCTGCGCCTCGAACTGGCCTTCGATCTCAACCAGGCTGTCGCCGAGCTTGCGCAGGAGACCGATACTGACCGGCTGGTCATTGACGAAAGCGCGCGATCGACCGTCGCCGGCCAGCTGCCGGCGCAGAATCAGGCTGCCTTCAGCCTCGATGCCCTGTTCCTGCAGCAATGCATGCGCGGGATGCTTTGCCGGCAGCGAGAATTCGGCGGTAACGGTCGCCTGCGTCGCACCTTGCCGCACCAGACCGGCTTCCGCGCGGGCGCCCAAAGCGAGGCCCAAGGCATCGAGCAGAATGGATTTGCCCGCACCCGTCTCGCCGGTCAGCACGGTGAGACCGGTATCGAAGGCGAGATCCAGCTTCTCGATCAGGACCACGTTCTGGATGGTGAGCGCGACCAGCATCTCGGTTCGGCGCCGGCGGAACTCAGAAGACGCCGTTCAACCAGGAGCCCGGCTTCTTCTCCGGCTTCAGGTCCTTGGCCTTCAGAAGATTATAGGCGTCCTCATACCATTGGCTGCCGGGGTAGTTGTAGCCCAGCACGGCCCCCGCGGTTTGCGCCTCGTCGGTGACGCCGAGCGACAGATAGGCCTCGACCAGACGTTCCAGCGCCTCCGGCACATGGGTGGTGGTCTGATATTTCTCGATCACCGTGCGGAAGCGGTTGATGGCGGCCAGGAACTGATCGCGGGTCAGGTAATAACGGCCGATTTCCATTTCCTTGCCGGCCAGATGGTCGCGGACCAGGTCAAGCTTCAGCGCAGCGTCGCGGGCGTAATCGGTATTGGGGAAGCGGGCCACGACGTCGGACAAAGCGCGCAGCGCCTGTTCGGTATTGCCCTGGTCGCGCTTCACGTCGGCAATCTGCTCATAATAGCAGAGCGCCCGCAGATAATAGGCATAGGCGGCGCTCCGATTGCCCGGATGCAATTCGATGAAGCTGTCCAGCGCCGGAATGGCGTCGTCATATTCGTCGATCGAATAATGGGCATAGGCCGACATGATCTGCGCCTGGGTCGCCCATTGCGAATAAGGATGCTGACGCTCGACCTCGTCGAAAAGGCTCGCTGCCTTTTTCGGCTGATTGGTCTCCATGGCGTCCATGGCGCTGTTGTAAAGCTGCTCGGCGGGCTGATCGGGGATATCAGGTTCCGGACTGGAACAGGCGGTGATCAGGGCAATGCAGGCGCATGCCGGAAGAAGCCGCCACAGATACCGAGAAGACATTACCGATTCCGCCATTTTGTTGATCTTTGGTCGGCCGGAACTATAGGCGGTGGCGGGCTTTGGCTCAAGCCCGGTGGCGAGGGTCTAACCCCTCGATTCGGCAGAAAAATAGGCCCGCAGCCAGCGGCTGCGGGCCAGTTTATGAGGCACCTGAAGATCCGTCCGGCCGGGAAGGTCGGTCGGACGGATCAGGATGACGGTTGCGCGTCAGTTGGCTTGGCGTCGCAGGAAGGCCGGGATATCCAGCAGATCTTCCTCATTCCGTTGGCTGGTCGTCCGGTCGCTGCTGTCCAGCTGCAATTGCGGCTGCTGCGGACGCGACTCCATCCGCGGCTCCGGTTGCGGCAGGAACGGCTGTGCGGCATAGGAACGCGGTGCCTGAGCGGCCGGCGCTGCCGCACGCTGGTCGACCGGACGGCTTTCCGCGGTCCGGGCGGCCGGCTGGCTGGTGAAGCGGCTGGTCACCTTCTCGAACAGGCTGGGCGCCTTCTTGCGTTCGGCAACCGGTTCCGCCACGCGCGGGGTGACCGGCTCGGCCATCATCGGCTGGCTCCGCAGGCTCGGCTCCATTGCCGGCGGTGCAACGAAGGTCCGGTGTTCGGGAATCGGCCGTTCCGGTGCCCGCGGCAGCATCGCTTCCGCGGACGGCCGCATCATCGGCTCGCTCTGCAAGGCGGTGGCACCGACGGAAGCCGGCATCTGCGGGACATAGCTCTGCTGGGCCGCAGCCATGGTCTGGGCCGTCGGCTGGGCAAAGTTCGGCGCCGCGGTGCGGGCCTGGGCGGTATTGCCGCCGGGGAAACCGCCGGAGCTTGCCATCGGCTGGCTGGCCATGGCTGTCGCCACTGCCGCCATCGGTTCGCCGCGCAGGCCGCGATCCTCGCCGCCGAAATCGCCGCTCGGCTGCGGATTGGGATTGCGGGCGACCAGGCTGAGATTTGCGGCAGCCGGACGGATCTGCACCTGGGCGGCGGATTCGATGCCCGTCGCCACCACCGAGATGCGGACGCGGCCGTCGAGACCCTGATCGAAGGTCGAACCGAAGATAATGTTGGCTTCGGGATCGACCTCGTCGCGGATGCGGTTGGCCGCCTCGTCGACCTCGAACAAGGTCATGTCCATGCCGCCGGTGATGTTGATGAGGACGCCACGGGCACCCTTCATGCTGACTTCGTCCAGCAGCGGGTTGGAGATCGCCGCCTCGGCCGCGGCAATGGCACGGTTTTCGCCGCTCGCCTCGCCGGTGCCCATCATCGCCTTGCCCATCTCGCTCATCACCGCACGGATATCGGCGAAGTCGAGGTTGATGAGACCCGGCATCACCATCAGGTCGGTGACGCCGCGCACGCCGGAATAGAGCACTTCGTCGGCCATCTTGAAGGCATCGGCGAAGGTGGTCTTTTCATTGGCGATGCGGAACAGGTTCTGGTTCGGAATGATGATCAGCGTATCGACATATTGCTGCAATTCCTGGATGCCCTGTTCGGCCATCCGCATGCGATGCGAGCCTTCGAAATGGAAAGGCTTGGTGACTACGCCGACCGTCAGGATGCCCTGATCGCGGGCGATCTGGGCGATGACGGGAGCCGCACCGGTGCCGGTGCCGCCGCCCATGCCGGCGGTGATGAAGGCCATGTTGGAGCCGACCAGCTGTTCGGCGATATCGCGCAGGGCTTCCTCAGCCGAGGCGCGGCCGATATCCGGCCGGGCGCCGGCGCCGAGGCCCTTGGTGACGGTCGCACCGAGCTGGATGCGGCGTTCGCATAGCGACTGCTGCAGGGCCTGGGCGTCAGTATTGGCGACCAGAAACTCAACGCCTTCAAGCTTCGAGCGGATCATGTTGCTGACCGCATTGCCGCCGGCGCCGCCGACGCCGACCACGGTGATCTTCGGTCGGATGTCGAAGGGATCTTGGGGAAGTGACAGATTCAAGGTCATAGGTGCCTCCAATGTTTCTCACTGGTTATGGTCAAAAATTATCCCGCAGCCAGCTGCCGATCCGTCCGAACATGCCGGCTGAGGGCATGTCCTTGGAACGGCCTGGCTTCGGCTGTTCGGCTTCACTCTGCAGGGCGTAGCTCAGCAACCCTGCCGCTGTCGCAAAGGCCGGCCCGCCGGTCGCATCCGCCAAACCATGGATGCGAATCGGCCGACCCATGCGGATCTGCTTGTCGAGCACGAGCGCCGCCAGCTCGCGCACGCCGCTCAACTGGCTGGCGCCGCCGGTCAGAACGACACGACGGCCAGCCACCTTGTCGAAGCCGCTGGCTTCCAACCGCGAACGGACCAGCTCGAAAGTTTCCTCGAGCCGCGGTTGAATGACTCCGACCAGAATCGATTTCGGAACCTGGTTGGTGAGGCCGGTATCCTCCTCGCCAACCTGCGGGACATGGATGATCTCCCGCTCGTCAGACGGGCTGACGATGCAATTGCCATAAAGCGTCTTCATCCGCTCGGCCTGGACCAAGGGCGTCGACAAGCCGCGGGCGATGTCGTTGGTGACATGGCTGCCGCCGATCGGGACCGAATCGGTATAGACGGCATGGCCGTCGAAGAAGACCGACAGGGTTGTCGTGCCGGCGCCCATATCGATCACCGTGACGCCGAGATCCATCTCGTCGTCGACCAGACTGGCGAGGCCCGATGCATAGGGCGAGACGACCAGGGCGCGAATATCCAGGTGACAGCGCCCGACGCAGGTCGTCAGGTTCTTGACGGCACCCGCCGCCGCCGTCACCACATGCATGTCGACGCCGAGCCGGTCGCCATACATGCCGCGCGGGTCGCGGATGCCTTTCGAGCCGTCGATCGAATAGCCGACCGGAATCGAATGAATGAGGCGCCGCTCATGCGAGCCGTTGATCTGGCTGCCCTGCATCAGCACGCGCTGCAGGTCATGGTCGCCCACTTCGCGGCCGGCGATCGGCACCTCGACACCGATGGTCTGAGAGGCGGGATAGCCGCCGGAGAGGTTCAGCACCACCTCCTGGATGGTTTCGCCCGCCATCTGTTCGGCGGCATGCACCGTCGTCAGGATGGCCATTTCCGCCTGTTCCATGTCGATAATGGCCCCGCCGCGGACACCGCGCGAAATATGGTGGCCGATGCCGACGATGGCCGGGCGCCCGTCATCGCCGACCTTGGCGATGAAGCAACAGATCTTGCTGGTGCCGATATCGATGGCAGCCAGCAATCCGTTTCGAGGCGCGATGCGCGGTTTCTTCATCGGGTAAAATCCCCCAACCCTAAGGTCGTCATGTGTCGTTGCCCTTGATCAGCGCGGCGTCGCCACTCTTGGCCGGCTTCGGCTTGCCCGATTTGTCGAGTTGCACCGGATGCGCCTGACGCACCACGACCGCATCGGGCAGGCGCATGTCGACGATGGTGATGTCCTTGTCCAGCAGCTGGTTCTGCCGATTGATCCCGGCGAAGCGATGCCAGGCCGTCTCCGGATCGTCTTCCGGCAGCTTGACGTCGAGCATGTTGTTGATGCGCAGATTCCAGCGCCGCTTGCCAACCCAGACGGCCGCCGTCACCTGCTTTTGCAGATCCGGCTCGGTCGCCAGCATGTCGATCAGCCGATCGGCATGCAGCGGCGCGTCGTCGCCGACAATGATGAGCAGCTTGGCGTATTTCTGCAGATCGCTGGTCTCGATGATCTTGCCGTCGCGGCTGACCAGATAGAGCTGCTGCTGGCGCTGCCACAAAGCCAGCGGCTGCGCTTCCGAGATCTCGACGGCGAGACCGTTCGGGAAACGCCGCTCGACCGTGGCCGAGGCGACCCAGGGCAGGCTGATCAGACGCTGGCGGATCGCCTGAATGTCGATGCTGAGCAAAGGCGTCCCACGCTGCACGCCGATCGCCGTCAGGATCTCCGCCTGCGATGTCTCGCTGCGACCCGTCACCTGAACCTGGTCGAGCGCCAGGCCGAAGCGTGCCGTTTCCGTCAACAGCGAGGCGCCGATGCCGTCACCCAACCGTGCCAGCCAACCGGTCTGAATGCCCCAGGCGGCGGTGATGCCGAGCACCACCGTCACGCCGCAAACGATGCCACCCCGTACCATGAAGCGTTCCAGCCGGCTGCGCGGTCGCTTGCGCACAGGCGGCCGGGCCGGCATCGCCTTGCTGCGGCCGGGTGCGGAAACGCTTGATGTTGCCGGGGCGGTCAGTGATCGCATGCAGCGTTCTCCACCATCCAGCTGACGAGTTCGGGATAGGAAATGCCGAGAAAGCGTGCCTGCTCCGGCACCAGGCTCAGGGCCGTCATGCCGGGCTGGGTATTGGTTTCCAGCAGATAAAGCTGGTCGATGCCGCCGCCGGCGGTATCGTCATAGCGGAAGTCGCTGCGCGAGATGCCGCGGCAGCCGAGCGCCTGATGAGCGACCACCGCCATGCGCATCGCTTCCGCGGTAATCTCTTCCGGCACGGGTGCCGGGCAGAGATGCACGGTTTTGCCGTCGGTATATTTGTTGGTGTAGTCGTAGAAACCGGCATGCGGGCGCAATTCGGTAACGGCCATGGCGCGATCGCCGTCCTTGCCGCCCATGACACCCACCGTCAGTTCGCGGCCCGGAATGAAGCGTTCCACCAGCAGCGGCGTGTCGTCGCTCCAGCGCGCCTCGGCGAAAGGATTGTTATCGCCGAGACGGGCGATGCACACGCCCACGCTGCTGCCCTCGTTGGCCGGCTTCACCACATAAGGCCGCGCCATCACATCGCCGCGCATGACGGCCGCCTTGTCGAGGATGACGCCCTCCGGGCAGCGCAGGCCGGCGGCGGCGAAGACGCGCTTGGCCATCGGCTTGTCCATGGCGATGGCGGAGGCCATCACGCCGGAATGGGTATAGGGAATGCCGATGAAATTGAGGACGCCCTGGATATTGCCGTCTTCCACCCAGCGGCCGTGCAGCGCATTGAACAGCACATCCGGCTTCTGCGCCTCGATGGCGGCGATCAGGGCCTTGAGGTCGCGACCGACATCGATGGTCGCCACCTGATAGCCGGCTTCGGTCAGGGCCGCGGCGCAATTGGCGCCGCTCGCCAGCGAGACATCCCGCTCAGCCGATGGACCGCCCATCAAGACCGTTACCCGCTTCATGCCTGATCCTTCGTCGTAATCGTGTTCGCAGCATCGGCGGCGAGGCCGATGCGCTTGATTTCCCATTGCAGATTGATGCCGCTCTGTTCCCGCACGCGGCGCCGCACTTCCTCGCCCAGCGCTTCGATATCGGCTGCTGTTGCAGCGCCGGTATTGATCAGGAAATTGCAGTGCTTCTCCGAGACCATGGCGCCGCCCAGTTTCAGACCACGGCAGCCGGCAGCGTCGATCAGTTCCCAGGCGCGGTGCGGTGTCGGGTTGACGAAGGTGCTGCCGCCGGTGCGGGCGCGAATCGGCTGGCTCTCGGCCCGGCTCTGCTGAATCGACTGGATGCGCTCCTGGATCGCCGCGACCTGATCGGGGTTGCAGGCGAACTCGCCGCCGACAAAGATCCACTCTTCCGGCACGGTCGAATGGCGATAGGTGAAGCCCATATCGGCATGATCAAGCTGGCGCAGGTCGCCGGTCTCGTCGATGGCGGTCGCCCGCTGCAGCACGGCGGCGACATCGCTGCCATAGGCGCCGGCATTCATGCGCAGGGCGCCGCCGATCGTGCCGGGAATCCCGGAAAGGAATTCGAGGCCGGCGAGGCCGGCATCGCGGGCGGCGAGGGCCACGTTCAAGTCAAGCGCCGCGGCTCCTGCGATCACGCGGTTGCCCTCGATGCGGATTTCGGCAAAGGCGCGGCCGAGACGGATGACGACGCCCGGGATACCGCCATCGCGCACCAGCAGATTGGAGCCGACGCCGAGCAGCGTGACCGGTACATCGGCCGGCTTGCGGGCGATGAACTGCCGCAGATCTTCGAGGTCGGCCGGCTTGAACAGCACTTCGGCCGGTCCGCCGACCCGGAACCAGGTGACATTGGCCAGCGACGAGCCTTCACTCAACCGGCCGCGGACGGGCGGCAGGCGATCGATCAGGCGGTCGGTGCGGCGTTCTGCTGCCATCATGATGCCGTCCTGCGGTAGATCGCCGCCAGTTCGTTCGGCAAGGCATGGGCCCAATAGGTGATGCTGCCGGCGCCGAGGCAGACCACCATGTCGCCGGGCGCCGCCATCGCGGCGACGGTTTCGGCCAGCTGCTTGGGGTCGGCCAGATGATCGGCGTGGCGATGGCCGCGCTCGCGCAGGCCGGCAGCCAAAGCGGCGCCGGAAACGCCTTCGATCGGCGCCTCGCCGGCGGCATAGACATCGGCGACCAGGACCGCGTCGGCATCGTTGAAGCAGGTGCAGAAGTCGACGAAGAGATTCTGCAGTCGGCTATAGCGATGCGGCTGCACCACGGCGATCACCTTGCCGCGACACGCCTGGCGCGCCGCCTTGAGCACGGCGGCGATTTCCACCGGGTGATGACCGTAATCGTCGATCACCGTGACGCCATTTGCCTCGCCGGTCCGCGTGAACCGCCGCTTGACGCCGCCGAAGCCGGCAAAGCCTTTGCGGATGGCGGCATCGTCGATGCCCATCTCATGGGCGACGGCAATGGCTGCAAGGCTGTTCTGGACATTGTGCTGGCCCATCATCGGCAGGCGGATGCCGGTGATGGTGCGCTCGGTTCCACGAATGCGGTCGGCAATGACGACATCATAGGTGGCGCCGCTGGGATCCATCCGCAGATTGATCGCGCGCACATCGGCTTGCGGCGAGAAGCCATAGGTGATGATGCGGCGATCGGCGAGGCGGGGAATCATCGCCTGCACTACCGGATGGTCGATGCAGAGTGCCGCAAAACCGTAGAAGGGGATGTTGCGGACGAAATCCTCATAGGCGCGGTTCATTGCCTCGACCGTGCCGTAATGGTCGAGATGTTCCGGGTCCATGTTGGTGACGATGGCGATCACTGCCGGAAGCTTCAGGAAGCTGCCGTCGGATTCATCCGCTTCGACCACCATCCAGTCGCCGGCGCCGAGCCGCGCATTGGTGCCGTAATTGTTGATGATGCCGCCATTGATCACGGTGGGGTCGAAGCCCGCCGCATCGATCAGCGCCGCCACCAGCGAGGTGGTCGTGGTCTTGCCATGGGTGCCGCCGATGGCGATCGACCATTTGAGGCGCATCAACTCGGCCAGCATCTCGGCGCGGCGCACCACCGGCAGCCATTTGGCCCGGGCGGCAACCACTTCCGGATTGTCTGGCTTCACGGCAGTGGAGATCACCACCACCGACGCATCGGCGAGGTTTTCCGCGCGGTGGCCGAATTCCACCGGAATGCCGATCTCCTGCAGATGCTTGGTGACATAGCTTTCATTGAGATCGCTGCCGCGCACCTTGTAGCCGAGATTGTGCAGAATCTCGGCAATGCCGCTCATGCCGATGCCGCCAATGCCGACAAAGTGGATGACGCCGATATCGAGAGGGAGCGCGCGCATCAATTCTTCTCCGAGTGCTGAAGCACGGCGCCCGCCGGCAGCAGACCGATCACGAGATCGGCGAGCGCCATGGCGGCGTCGCGATGGCCAAGGCGCCGCGCCACATCGGCAGCGGCGGCCAGTTTGGCCGGATGGGTGATGAGATCGGTCAGCAAGCCGGCGAGCTTGGCCGCATCGAATTCCTTTTGCGGCGCGATCCAGCCGCCGCCGGCTTCCGCCAGGGCGGCGGCATTCGCCGCCTGATGATCGTCGATCGAATTGGGCAGGGGCACCATCACCGCGGGACGGCCGGCGGCGGTCAGTTCCGCCACGGTCGAGGCACCGGCCCGCGATACGAGGAGATGCGTCGTTGCCAGGCGCGCCGGGATATCGCGGAAGAAAGGTTGCAACTCGACGGCGAGGCCCTGCTTGCGATATTCAGCCGCGACCTTGTCCAGATCCTCGGCACGGCATTGCTGCGTGAGCTTGATGCGCGCCCGCAGATCGGCCGAAAGGAAGGCGATCGTCGGTGGCATCAGCTCGCCGAAGACGCGTGCACCCTGGCTGCCGCCCACCACCAGCAGATTGAAGCTGCCGTCAGTGGTCGGCGCCGCATAAGGCTGGTTGGCGATGGCGGCGATGTCGGGCCGCACCGGATTGCCGGTCAAGGCACGGCGATCGGCCGGCAACTGGTCGAGGAACTTCACTTTGGCAAAGCTGGTCGCAACCTTGTTGGCGCGTTTCAGCAGGAAGCGGTTGGCACGTCCCGCCACGGCATTCTGCTCATGCAGCAACGTGCTGACGCCGGCATGCTGGGCGGCGAGCAGCGGCGGCACCGAGGGATAGCCGCCGAACCCGACAGCGACGCCGGGCTTCAGGCGCTTGATCAGGCGGCGCGACTGCAGATAACCGAGGCCAAGCCGTGCCATGTTCTGCAGGCGCGTGCCGATGCCCTTGCCGGCGACGCCGCCGGCGGCGATGCGATGCACGGCGACTTGCGGCAGCTTGTCGCCGAAGCCCTGGCCGCGCTCATCGGTGACGAGATCGACGGCAAGGCCGCGATTGATCAGCTCATGCGCCAGGGCTTCCGCCGGGAACAGATGTCCGCCCGTGCCGCCGGCGGCTAGAAGGATGCGCGTTGCCTGAATTGCCGGGCTCATATCTCGATGCTCCCCGGGAAACGCTTGCGCGTGAAGGCGAGCAGCATGCCGACACCCAAGGCAATGGCGACAATCGAGGAACCGCCATAGGAGATGAAGGGCAGGGTCATGCCCTTGGTCGGCATCAGATGCAGGCTGGAAGCCATGTTGATGATCGCCTGCAGGCCGAAGCCGGTCGTGAGGCCGGTGACCGAAAGCAGGATGAAAAGATTGCTTTCTCCCACCATGCGCAGCAGCGAGCGCAGCACGACGAAGGCGAAGATCGAGACGATGATGAGGCAGACGATGAGGCCGAATTCCTCCGCCGCCACGGCGAAAATGAAATCGGCATGGGCGTCGGGCAGAACCAGTTTCACGGTGCCCTCGCCGGGTCCGCGGCCATAGAGCCCGCCATTGGTGAAGGCCTCCAGTGCGCGGTCGACCTGATAATTGTCGCCGGCCTTGGGGTCGAGGAACTGATCGACGCGCTCGGTGACGTGCGGGAAGGTGAAATAGGCGAGCACCAGGCCGCCGACACCGATGCCGATGCCGGCAACGACCAGGAGGATGGGCAGGCCGGCGACGAAGAATTGCGCGAACCAGGTCAGCGTCACCACCGAGGTCATGCCGAGATCCGGCTGTTTCATCAGCAGCACGACGACGATGCCATAGGCGGCGATCGAGATCAGATTGCCGGGAATGCGCTGGCCGCTATGCTGCAGCGAAAACATCCAGGCGGTGAAGACCGCGAAAGTCGGCTTCAGGAACTCCGACGGCTGCAAGGTCAGCGGCCCGAAGGTGATCCAGCGCGTCGCACCCTTGATTTCCTGGCCTTTGAACAGAGTGAGCGCGGTCAAAGCGAGGAAGATGAGGAAGCCGATCACGGCGACCCGGCGCACCTGGCGCGGCGACAGCACGGAAATGCCGATCATCGTCACGATGGCGATCGGCAGCATCATGTAGTGGTGGCGCACCAGATAGAAGCTGTCGAGGCCGATCCGCACAGCGACGGCGGGACTGGCCGCCAGCACCAGGATGGCGCCGATGAACATCAGGGCGAGGACGGCGCCGAGGGTCCAGCGGTCGACCGTCCACCACCATTGCCCGAGCTGGCTGCGATCGGTACGGGAGAAGGAGAAGGTGCTCACTGGGCGCCTCCTTCCAGCTGCCGGACCAGGCTGCGGAAATGGTCGCCGCGCACCTCGAAGCTGCGATACTGGTCCCAGGAAGCACAGGCCGGCGACAGCAGGACAACGCCGCCCTCGCGCTTCTCGCGCTGCGCCATTGTATGTGCCGCCACGACCGCCTTGTCGAGCGTCGCGCATTGCGTGAAGGGCACGGCCCGGCCGAGCTGCTTGGCAAAGAGTGGCGCCGCCTCGCCGATCAGGAAGGCATGGCGGATGCGCGGATAGAATTGCTCCAGGCCGGCAAGGCCGCCTTCCTTGGCGCGGCCGCCGATGATCCAATAGATATTGTCGTAGCAGACCAGCGCTTTCGCCGCGGCATCCGCATTGGTCGCCTTGCTGTCATTGACATAGCGGATCTTGCCGATGGTGGTCACCAGTTCCTGGCGATGGGCAAGGCCCGGATAGGTGGCGAAACCGGCCAGGATCTGTTCGGTCGAGAGGCCGAGGCCGCGGCCTGCCACGTAGGCTGCTGCTGCGTTCTGCCAGTTGTGGCTGCCGGGCAGGGTCGGATATCGCGTCAGATCGCCGATCGCCTGGCGCTGGCCGTTGATATCGTCGACCAGTTGGCCATTGACGGCGGAAACGCCGCCTTTCAGCGCCTTCTCGACAGAGATCGGAATGAGGCGCCGCGGGCCGCCCTTGAGCTCAAGATATAGCTTGCGGCTGGGCTCGTCATCGATGCTGACGACACCCACCGAGCTTTTGCCCTTGGGCGCCAGGATCAGCTTCTTGGCGGCGATATAGCCCTCCATGCCGCCATGCCGGTCGAGATGATCGGGCGTGATGTTGAGCAGGATGGCGATATCGGCGACGGCCGAGGGCGTGATCTCCAGCTGATAGGAGGAGAGTTCCAGCACATAGACGCCGTCCGGGCCGAGCGGCGGCAAGGCCAGCGCGGCGGTGCCGAGATTGCCGCCGGTCTCGCAGCGCCGGCCGGCATGATCCAGCAGATGACCGATCAGCGTGGTGGTGGTCGATTTGCCATTGGTGCCGGTGATGGCGACATAGCGCGCCTTCGGCTGCGCCCGCAGCAGCAATTCGATATCGCTGATGAGCGGTACGCCGGCATCGCGCGCCAGCTTGGCGACCGCATGAGGCTTCGGGTGCAGATGCGGAATGCCGGGGCTCATCAGCAAGGCGTCGACCTGCGACCAGTCGGCAGTCGTCAGATCGAACAGCCAGTCGGGATTGATGGCTTCGCGCGCCGCGTCGTTGTCATCCCAGGCCCAGACGGTAGCACCGCTGGCAGCCAGCACGGCCGCCGCGGTGCCGCCGGAGCGGCCGAGACCCAGCACGGCAATGACTTTGCCGGCCAGATCGGGAATGCGAATCGCGTCAGTCACCAGAACCTCAACGCAGCTTCAAGGTGGATAGGCCGATCAGCGCCAGTACCGCGGCGATGATCCAGAAACGGATCACCACGGTCGGCTCCGCCCAGCCTTTCTTTTCGAAATGATGATGCAGCGGCGCCATGCGGAAGACGCGCTTGCCGGTCAATTTGAAGGAGGCCACCTGCATGATCACCGAAACGGTTTCGATGACGAACAGTCCGCCGATGATGGCGAGCACCAGTTCATGCTTGGTGATGACACTGATGGCGCCGAGAGCCCCGCCCATCGACAATGAGCCGGTATCGCCCATGAAGACCATTGCCGGCGGCGCATTGAACCAGAGAAAACCGAGTCCGGCGCCGCACAGCGCGCCGCAGAAGACGGCGAGTTCGCCGCTGCCCGGCACGAAATGGATCTGCAGGTAATTGGCGAAGACCACATTGCCGACCAGATAGGCGATGAGGGCGAAGCAGGCCGAGGCGATCATCACCGGCACGGTGGCGAGCCCGTCGAGACCGTCGGTCAGGTTGACGGCATTGGAGGCGCCGACCATCACGAAGGTGCCGGTGGCAAGGAAGAACCAGCCCAAGGGAATGAGCAGGTCCTTGAAGAACGGCACCGCCAATTGCGTGTTGAGCGGCTCCGGCGCCACCCGGGTCACCGCATAGGTGGCGATGACGCCGATGGCGATCTGCGCAGCCAGCTTCAACTTGCCGGGCAGGCCCTTGGTGTTGCGCTTGGTCAGTTTCAGGAAATCGTCGCCGAAGCCGATCATGCCGTAGCCGATCGTCACCAGCAGCACGATCCAGACATAGGCATTGAGCGGGTCGGCCCAGAGCAGGGTGGTGATGGTGGCCGAGAGCAGGAACATCAGCCCGCCCATGGTGGGCGTTCCCTTCTTGGTCAGCAGATGCGATTCCGGCCCGTCGGCACGGATCGGCTGGCCCTCGCGCTGCAGCTTCTTCAGCCAGCGGATCATGCTGGGACCGATCCACAAGGTCAGCAGCAGCGAGAACAGGATCGCGCCGCCACAGCGAAAGGTGAGGTAGCGGAAGACGTTCAACGCCCTCCAGTCTTCCGTCAAACTTGCGAGTAAATAGAGCATTCCCCCTTGCCCCCTCAATGACCGTTCGCAGCCCGTTTGGGCGCCGCGGCTTCCGTAATGTCGAGTGTCCGGATCGCCGAGACGATCGGCGCCATGTTGGTGCCGAGCGATCCCTTGACCAGAACGATGTCATTGGCCCGCAGCTGGCCGCCGATGTCGGTGGCCAGCTCCTCCGCCTGTGCCACGTGGCCGGCGCGCATGCCGGGCAGCAGATGCGATTCGACGCCTTGCATGAACGGACCGACCAGGAACACCTGGTCGATGCCGGCGGCGACGAGATCCGGCGCCAGCGCCTGATGCAAGGCCGCACTCTGCGCTCCCAGCTCGCGCATATCGCCGAGAATGGCGATGCGGCGACCACCTTCTGCCGGCACCAGGTTGCCGAGGAGGCTGATGGCGGCCCGCATGGCGACCGGGCTGGCGTTGTAGGATTCGTCGATCAGGGTGAGGCTGCCATCGGCCAAGGCGATGCTCTCGCGCTTGCCGCGGCCCTTGACCGGCTCCACCTGGGCAAAGGCGGTCAGCGCCTTGTCGAGATCGGCGCCAAAGGCGCGCACGGCGCCGAGGACAGCCAGGCTGTTGATGGCGTGATGGTGGCCCGGCGCGCGGGTGCGATAGGTGACGCGATCGCCCAGCACTTCGGCCTCGATCCAATTGCCGTCTTCCACCACTTCGCAGGCGACGAGGCGGATATCGGCGTCGACCGAGCGGCCGAAGCTCAGGATGTTATCGACATGACAGGCGCGCGCGCGCTCGACCAGCCGGCCGAAATGTATGTTGTCGGCGGGCAGCAAGGCCGTGCCGCCTTCCTCCAGCCCGTCGAAGATCTCGGCCTTGGCATCGGCGATCTCGGCCACGGATTTGAAGAATTCCAGATGAGCGGCATCGATCGTGGTGATGATCGCCACTTCCGGACGCACCAGCTTGGACAAGGGCGAAATCTCGCCGGCATGATTCATGCCGAGCTCGAAAATGCCGTAGACGGCGTCCCGGGTCATGCGGGCAAGGCTGAGCGGCGCGCCCCAATGATTGTTGAGGTTGCCGGTGCTGGCATAGGTCGGTGCCGAGGCGGCAAGGACCTGGCGCAAGGCTTCCTTGGTGCTGGTCTTGCCGACGCTGCCGGTCACGGCGCCGAAGCGGGCGGCGGAACGGGCACGCGCCGCGCGACCGAGATCCCAGAGCGCGGTCATCGTATCCTTGACCAGCAGCACGGGCGCCGTTTCCGGCAGATCGGCCGGACGCTCGCTCACAATCGCCGCGCAGGCGCCGGCGGCAAAAGCCTTGGCGACAAAGCCATGGCCGTCGAAATTGGGCCCCTTGAGGGCGATGAAGAGATCGCCCGGTTCCAGAGTGCGGCTGTCGATCGCGACACCGGTCGCCTCGAACGTCCCCGTGGTCTTGCCGCGGGTGGCGATGGTCACCTCGGCCTCGTTCCAGAGCACATCCTTCTTCATGGCAAGCGAGCTCATCGCGCCTCGCTTTCCAGCTTGGCGGCGACGTCGCGCGCCACCTGGCTGTCGTCGAAGTCGTGCTTGACCGTGCCGATAATCTGATAGGTCTCGTGGCCCTTGCCGGCAATTACCAGGACATCGCCGGCGCCAAGGCCGCGCATGGCGGTGGTGATGGCCTGCGTGCGATCGCCGATCTCAATGGCGCCCGCCGCACCGGCCAAAACCTCGCGGCGAATGGCGGCAGGGTCCTCGGTGCGCGGATTGTCGTCGGTGATAATCGCCTGGTCGGCAAGGCGGGTTGCGATCTCGCCCATGATCGGCCGTTTGCCACGATCGCGATCGCCGCCGCAGCCGACCACGACGACCAGCTTGCCGGTGGCATGCGGGCGCAAGGCGGTCAGCACGGCCTGCAGGGCATCGGGCTTGTGGGCATAGTCGACATAGACGGCGCCGCCCTTGGGCGTCGTCGCCACGCGTTCGATACGGCCATGGACACCGGTCAACCGGCAGATCAGCTCGGCCACCATCTGGGGCTCGGCGCCGCTACCGATGACGAGGCCCATCGCCGTCAGCAGATTATAGGCCTGGAACAGACCGGCCACCGGGAAGGCGATCTGATGGCGCTTGCCGAAAAGATCGATGGTCAGTTGCTGGCCGGTGCTGGTCGGCACCTGTTCGATCAGGCGGATATCCGCGCCACGGCGACCGATGGTGATCAGGCGGTGATGGTGCGCATGGGCGACGGCGATGACGTCATCGGCCGCATCCATATCGGCATTGACGACGGCGGTGCCGCCCGCCGGCAGCAACTCACTGAATAGCCGCAGCTTGGCCTTCAGATAGGTCTGCATGTCGCCGTGATAGTCGAGGTGATCGCGGCTGAGATTGGTGAAGGCTGCCGCCGTCACCTGAACGCCATCGAGACGGAACTGATCGAGGCCATGGCTCGACGCTTCCATAGCCAGATGATCGATATCGCGTTTCGCGAGTTCGCCGAGGATGCGATGCAGCTCGACGGGATCAGGCGTGGTCAGCGAATCCGGCAGCTCATAGCCCGGCGCCACCAGGCCGATGGTGCCGAGGCTGGCCGCACGCAGACCGAGCAAGGCCCAGAGCTGGCGAGTGAAAACCGTGGTCGACGTCTTGCCGCTGGTGCCGGTCACGGCGGCGATGGTCTTCGGCTGCCGGCCATTGAAGCGGGCGGCCAGCAGCGCCAGCGCGCGGCGCGGATTGGCCGTCGTCGCCAGGGCGATATGCGGCGGCAATTGCGGCAGATCGCCGCCCTCCGGCAGCAGAATCGCGGCCGCACCCTGGGCGAGGGCGGCGGGAATGAAATCCCGTCCATCCTGCTTGCTGCCCGGCATGGCGGCAAAGAGATAGCCCGGGCGCACCGCCCGCGAATCGGCCGTCAGGCCGGTAATGGCGACCGCGCCAGCCTGGCTGCGCAAAGTCGCCACCGATTCCAGTCCTCCGATCAGATCATTCATCAGCAATCGCCCCTCCTGGTTCCGGATTGGATGGCTGGGGCGCATCCACTTGATCTTCGAGAGGAGTCTTCGACTGATTCGATGAAGGCGCGCCGGGAGCCGTCGCTTTCACCTGGGTAACCAAGGAATGTGGCTTTTTTTCGGAGTTCGGCGAGTCGTAATCGGCCACCGTTGCCGCAAGCGGATTCTGTGCTTCCGGCGCATCGTTGGAAATCGGCGCCATCGCATAAAGCGGCGCCATGCGGCTGATCAGGGCACCGGCGATGGGGGCGGCGACCCAACCGGCGGTGGCATAACCATAGCTATGCGCATTCGGCACCGGCTCGTCGACCAGGGCCGCCAGGGCATAGCGCGGTTCGCTCATCGGGAAGGCGCAGACGATCACCGCCATGCGGGCATTCTTGGCATAGCCATGCCCTTCCTGTTTGTCGGCGGTGCCGGTCTTGCAACCGACGAGATAGCCTTCGGCATCGGCTTTCTTGGCGGTGCCGACCTGGACCACCGTGCGCATCAGTTCGCGCAAGTCGGCCGAGGTCTCGCTGGAAATGACCTGCTGCCCCGGCGGCACCTGGCTGGGATCGCGCTTGAGGATGGTGGGCGCGCGCATGACGCCGCCATTGACAACGGCGGAGATGCCGGCAATGAGCTGCGCCGCATTGACGGCGATGCCATGGCCATAGGCAATGGTCATGCTGTTGATGCGCCGCCAGTTCTTGATATTGGGATACATCGGCTCGCCGACTTCCGGCAGCTCGATCGGCGACTTGTCCAGCATGCCGAAGCGTCGCATATAGGTCTGCTGCGTCTCGATTCCGAAGGCGTCCGCCATCTTTGCCGAGCCGATATTCGACGAATAGGCATAGATCTCCGGCACGGTCAGGAAGCGGTGCTTGCCGTGATAGTCATTGATGGTGAAGCCGCCGATCTTGATCGGATTGGTGGCGTCATACCCGCCTTGCATGGTGACGGTCTTGGTATCGAGGCCGATCGCCGTGTTGAAGGTCTTGAAGGTCGAGCCCATCTCGAAGACGCCGAGCGTCGCGCGATTGAAGCGCGCATCCGGTGTCGCGGCGCCGGGATCGGAGGGATCGAAGTCCGGCAGCGAGACGAGCGAGATGATCTCGCCGGTTTTCACATCCATGACAATGCCGGCGCCGCCGACGGCATGGAAATCGGCAACTGCGCTGCTGAGTTCCGTGTGCAGGATGTGCTGGATGCGGATATCGATCGAGAGCTGCAGTGACTGATGGCCGCCGGTCAAAGCGTCGTCGAAAGACCGCTCGACGCCGGCGATGCCCTTGCCGTCGATGTCGGTGAAGCCGACCAGATGTGAGGTCAGGTTGCCCTGCGGATAGATGCGCTTGGTCTCATACTGGAAATAGAGGCCCGGCACCCCGAGATCGTTGACCGCCTGCTGCTGTTTCGGCGTCAGGTTGCGCCACAGCCAGATGAAGCCGCGATCGCTGGAGAGCTTCGCCGCGGTGGCGGCGGGATTGAGGTCCGGCAGGATTGCATTCAACTGCTTGGCAACCGCTTCCGGCTCCGTGATCTGCTTCGGATTGGCATAAAGCGACGCGGTGCTGAGGCTGGTTGCCAGTACCACGCCGTTGCGGTCGACGATATCGGCGCGACCCGACACCGCCACCTTGGCAACCGGCGGATTGGCGTCGTCCTCCGACGGCAACAAGGTGACCATGGCGAGACGCGCGGCGATGACGACGAAGGCAACGCAGAACAAGCCGGCGCCCAGCATCAGCCGGGTATGGCTGGTTTCCAGGATGCGTTTCTGGCGCCCCTCCGGTTCCGGTTCCAGGGCCAGCGGATTGATGACCGGCTGGGGCCGCTGCAGCGACAGCGGATCCCCGGACATATGATTCTTGCGCCGTTTCACTGGTCACCTGCCGCGGGTGTCGTGCCGCCGGCTTGTTTGCGCTGCATATCGGCGAGAATGGCATCGATCACTTCGTCGGCGCCGGGCTGGGCGACCGTGCCGGCTGCCGGCTTGCTCGCCTGCTGGGCGCTGACGGCGCCCTGGGCGATCGCGGATTTGGCGGGTGCCGGAACCTTGGCCTTGATGGCGTCACCCGTTGCCGTTACCGCAGCGGAACCGGCAGCCGTCGATGAGGCGACGGCTGGGCTGGCGGTCGGCACCGATCCCGCGGTGGCGCTGGCCGGAATAACGGTTGCAAGCGGAACGCCGCCGGATGGCGTCGCTGTTGAGGCCGGTGCTGTCGGCGCTGAGGCGGCGCCCGACGCGACCGCGCCCGAGGGGACCGCGCCTGACGGGACCATGCCCGACGGTGCCGCACTGGACAAGGCGGGGAGTGCCGGCTGGGCACTCGCCGGCCGTGGCGGCAGATCGGTAAAATGTTTCAGCTGGCTGGCTTGTGTCGGCACCAGGTCGGTGTGCCGGCGGGTCAGATCGGCAAGCCGCGTCGGATCGTTGAGGTAGCTCCATTCCGCATCCAGCACATGCATGGCGGAGCGATTGGCTTCGATCTGCCTGTTGATGCCGCGCAGTTCGGTTTCCTTGCTCTGCACATTGTATTTGACCTGGAACAGGCCAACACCGAGCAGGCCGAGGACGATGATCCAGATGAAGGCGCCGATGCGGATCATGCGGCCTCCCTGGTGTCGAGGCGCTCTGCGACGCGCAGCCGTGCGGAACGGGCGCGCGGATTGCGGTCGGTTTCCGCGTCGCCCGGGGCGATGCCGCCGGGCGAGATCAGGCGGAAATATGCCGGCTGCGGCCGCTGCGTATCGGGGAGGTGGCGCGATCCGCGGGGTGCCGTGGCGCTGCGATCGCGCAGGAAGGTTTTCACCCGGCGATCTTCCAGCGAATGGAAGGAAACGACGGCGAGGCGGCCGCCCGGCGCCAGTACGCGTTCGGCGGCGGCGAGACCGCGGTCGATCTCGCCCATCTCGTCATTGACGGCGATGCGCAGGGCTTGAAAGGTCCGGGTCGCCGGATCGATGCGCAGACCGGGGGTCGGGCCGATGGCACGGCGGACGATATCGGCCAGTTGTTGGGTCTCGGTGATCGGCGCCAAGGTGCGGGCGGCGATGATCGCCTTGGCGATGCGCCGCGCCTTCTTCTCTTCGCCGAAGGTAAAGATGAGATCGGCCAGCGGCTGCTCGGCCATGGTGTTGACAAGATCGGCTGCACTGTCGCCCTGCTGCTCCATACGCATATCGAGCGGACCGGAGAAGCGGAAGGAAAAGCCCCGCGCGGCCTGGTCGAGCTGCATCGACGAGACGCCGAGATCCAGGGTGACACCCTGGACCGCATCGATGCCTTCCCGCGACAACAGCTCGGCCATATCGCCAAACCGGCCCTGCAGAATGTGCAGGCGGCCGGCATAGCGCTCCAGCAACGGCTTTGCACCGGCGACGGCATCGGGATCGCGATCGATCGCAAACACTGTGCAATTGGCGGCATCGAGAATGGCGCGGCTATAGCCCCCGGCACCGAAAGTACCGTCGACATAGATAGCGCCGTCACGCGGCGCCAAAGCGGCGACGACCTCGGCCAACAGAACGGGTTGATGCGGGGCGGCGGCAATCGCGCTGGTTTCGGGCATCACGCACCTCCGCCGGGTCCGCTGGCGGAACTGCCGCCGGCATTGGCTTGGCGCAGGGTACGGCCCTTCTCGAGCGCGCGCTGGCGGGCTTCGGCCTTGTAGGCGTCCAGCTTGGTCGGCTCCCAGATCTCGAAACTGGTGCCGCGGCCGACGAAGGCGGCGGCTTCGCTGATGCCGGCATGCGCGCTCAGGCTTTCCGGCAGCATGATGCGGCCCTCGCCGTCGAAGGCGAGCTGCTTGGCGTCGGCAAAGAGGGTGGCGGTCAGATCGTCATGTTCGTCTGAAAACAGGTCGACCTGGGCCATGCGCTCGGTCAGGCCCTGCATCCAATCCATGCTGGCGGCCTGGATGGCGGGATATTTGAAGGATGGGAAGGCGACGATGCCCTGAAAACTTTGCGCAGCCAGGGCAGCACGAAAGGTCGCGGGGACGGAGATGCGGCCCTTCTTATCAATCTTGTTAATAAAGGTATCGATGAACAAGGCCACCGAGATCCCCTGCCGCCCCGGATGGCTGGAGCCATCCCTGTTGCTGAATAGTCAGCGACGGCCCGCCAATCCCGTCTCCGACTTCTCCGGAAGGTTATGGGATATCATGGGACTATATGGGCGTCAATGGGAACCGCCCGTAAATCTCTGGAATGATTTGGAAATTTGCCGTTTGCCTCAAATTTCCGTGAATGCGAAAGATATATTTATCAATCGGTTAAGTTGTTCTCCTCAAGTAGAATTTCAGTTGTATGGCTGGCCGGGCAAAAAACTGATTTTAAAGTTTCTTTTGATGTACCTGCTTTGTTCTATTCTCAATGTCGCCCCTCCGACCTCGGGGCCTTTCAACCGACCCGGAATGCAAAATCGGCTGTGGTGAAATGCCAGATGGCCTGTAAGCCGGGTTCTGTCCGGAGCCGTGAAGCAAGCGATATGTCTGGACTTGCGCCCGGACATCACTCCCGCTCGCCGCGGCTCGTGGATGGCCATTCATCTGGGACGCCCGTTGCCGGACGCCTCGCGCGACCTACCCGAGGATCGGCGCGGAAAGGCGCCTGAACCGGTTTCCCGGTTCCTGTCCTCCTATCTGGTCTTGCTCCCGGTGGGGTTTACCCTGCCACTGGCGTTACCGTCAGCGCGGTGCGCTCTTACCGCACCTTTTCACCCTTACCGGCCGCACGCCCATTGCTGGTCGCCGCCGGCGGTATGGTCTCTGTGGCACTATCCCTGGGATCGCTCCCGCCGGGCGTTACCCGGCACCGTCCTTCCGTGGAGCCCGGACTTTCCTCCCTCGCAGCCCGAAAGCGGCGAGAGCGGCCATCCGGCCATCTGGCGGATGAGGAGGTAGGCTTTTACCGCCGGCAGGTCAACCACCGAAACGACAACAGCCGGTCGCAATTGGGGCGGCTGCCCCGTCTGATATTCTGCAGGCCATCAGCGAACACTCTGCCAGTTCAGGCTGACCGTGCCACCGGGGCCTTTCACGGTGGTGGATTGCTTGCCCAGAATCCCTTTGAGCGGTCCGATCGCATCCGGTATCGGCGTGCCGGGGATGACATTCACCTGCTCCTGGCCAGCTCCCTTCAGCGAGCTGGAACTGGCGATCGTGACCGGCGGGATCGGCATCATGCGATAGGTCGTCGTACCGGCGACCGCATCGGTCTCAATGGTCATGCCGTGCCAGTCCGGGCTGGTCGCCGCCGAGCCCTGGACTTTCTTGGTTTCCTTGTAGGCGTCCATCCCGCCTTCGCCGCCCGGATCGTCGACGATGAAAGTGTCGTTCGCCGTCACCGTGCCGGTGCATTGCTTCGGCTGCCAGAGCTGAAAGCGCGCGGGGCCCAGATCCGGCGTCAAGCCAGGCATGGCAGCCTTTGCCGCATCCTTGTTCTTGGCCATGGTCTGAATCTCGCTGTTTTGCGAGAGTTTCTGCACGAAGGCCATCATGCAGGCTTCGTCGTCACCGCATTTCTCGGCGGCAGCCGCGATCTGGTTGCTGAGCCCCTCGCTGGGGCCATATTGCTTGACGAAAGCATCGGCATTGGCTTGGCTCTGCGAGACGGCTGCCTGCTGCTCGGCTGAGACGCCGTTCCAGCCGATCTGCGTCGGCGCCTGCGCCTCCATCAGGCATTGCCCTTTCAGCGTGCGATTGATCGTCGTCGTCCTGATATCCGTCTTACTCTGCTCTTTGGTGGTGATCTGTATGGTCACCGTCATGGTCGCGCCGGCTTGGGCGGCGGCGTCTGCCCATGCGTTTGGCAGGAACAAAATCGACAAAGCGGACAAGCCGGCTGTCGTCAGCCAGGCGTTCAGATAACCGCGCATGATATGCTCCCGTTAGTTCACCCTCGCGCCGAAGAGAGTACCCGCAGCAAGAGAAGCGCGCCATCCTCAGGCGCGTGCGGGCGATCACAATCGGATGCAAGGAAAGCTGCGACGGGGGCGGATCAGTCGATTTGTGTGGGATCGATTCCTGCCGCCAGCAAGAGGCCATGGAGCACGGCGGAGAGCGCATCGTCGATTCGTCCATCGAGCCGCGCCGGCGCGAAGTGGCGCTGGAAGGCGAGGACGGCCGCATGATGCATGGTTGCGGGCGCTGTGCCGGCCGGGCCGTCGAGGTCGTAGCCGTAAAGGCCGAGGGCCTGCAGGAATTGCGTCTCGGTCCAGGCGACCGGGTTGGGTGTGGGCCACAGCCCCACGCCTTGCGCAGCGAGGCTCTGCCAGTCGAACAACTCGCCGGGATCCTGCTTGCGCAGCGGCGCTACGTCGGAATGGCCGATGATGCGGCGCGCCGGGATGGCATGTTGCGCGACGATCTGCTGTGAGAGCGCCGTCACCGCCTGCATCTGGGCGACCGGGAAGGGCCGATAGCCCCATTCATGGCCGGGATTGACGATCTCGATGCCGATCGAGCGGGCATTGATCTCGCGCGCCCCGCCCCAGTAACTGACGCCGGCATGCCATGCGCGCTTCTCCTCCCGCACCAGACAGAGGATGGAGCCGTCTTCATCCACCACATAGTGGCTGCTGACCCGTGCCGCCGGGTCGCGCAGGCGGTTGATCGCCTCATCGGCCGTCTGCATGCCGGTATAGTGCAGCAGCAGGATATCGATCGGCCCGCCGGCCGGGCGGTCGTCGAAATTCGGCGAGGGCAGGTTGATGATGTCCATGGCTAGTCCTCTCCGGCAATCATTGCACGCCGATGGCGGTAAGCAACTGGCATCAGGTGCCGGGGCCCACCGGCTGGGCCACCGCCTGCGGCCGGCGCAGCACGATGATGGTGAGGCCCGCCAAGGTGATCACAGTCCCGATGACGAGGCGCGCCGTCAATGGCTCGCCTAAAGTCAGGATCGCCGTGGCGGCGCCAAAGACGGGCTCGGTCAGCGTGAAGGGCATGACCAGCGACATCGGATAGCGCCGCATCATGCCATACCAGATGCCATAGCAGAGGGTCGTCACGATGATGACCTGATAGGCAAAGGCGAGGGCGACATGCAGGTTGATATGCGTGATTGCCTGCCATTGCCCCTGCTCCAGGGCAAGTGATGAGGCGAAGGTCATCGGTGCCGCAATAAGGCCGGTCCAGGCGTTGAGCCGCCAGCCGTCGACCGACGCGCTCAGCTTTTTCACGTCGATATTGGCTGCCGCCCAGGCGCAGGCCGCGACGAAGATCAGCAAAGCGCCCTTCCAGCCGCCGACAAATTGCGGCGTACCGACGATGACGGCGATGCCGATAAAGGCGATGGCGATGCCGCTCCAGCGCCGCCAGCCCAGCTTGTCCTGCTGCAGCCAGGTTGCGAGCAGGGCCGAGATCGGCACCTGGATCTGGATGACGATGCTGGTGGTGGCGGCATCGGTACTCTTGAGGCCGGTGAAGAGCGTGCCCCAATGCACGACACCCAGCACGAAGCACATGCGCAGCAAGGTCGGCAGATGTTCGCGCCGCGGCAACCCGACGATCGGCACCAGCAGCAGGGCGACCAGCGCCATGCGGATCGAGACGAAGAACAAGGGCGGCCAATCGGCCACGCCCAGCTTGATCACGGCAAAGTTCGCGCCCCACAGCGCCTGCGCCATGATCATCAGCAGCAAATCGATCGGGCTCATCCCCGTTATTCCCCCGCAATACCCCTTGGCGCCGGCAGCACCGCTTCAGCCTGCAGCCAGGCTCGCCCGCTTCTCATCCAGTTCCAGCCAGCGCAACTCGGCTTCCGAGAGGGCGGCCCTTTTGGCTTCCAGCAATTCGCTTGCCTTGGTGAATTTCTGCGCATCCTTGGCGTAGAGATCGGGATCGCTCAGCGCCTTCTCGATGACGGCGATCTCTTTTTCCAATGCCGCCATGCGCGCCGGCAAATCGTCCAACTCGCGCTGCTCCTTGGAGCTGAGGCGGGTCGGCGCTTTCACGGCAGCGGGTGCGGCATCCGCTACCGGCTTTTTCGCCGCCTTCTGCTCGGTCTTCTCCCGTGCCGGCCGCTGGATCAGGTAGTCGCTGTAGCCGCCGGGATATTCGGCGACATTTCCCTCTCCCTCGACGGCAATGATGCTGGTGACCAGCCGGTCGAGGAAATCACGGTCATGGCTGACCAGCAACAGGGTGCCGTCATATTCCTCGAGCACTTCCTCGAGGAGATCCAGGGTATCCATATCGAGATCGTTGGTCGGCTCGTCGAGCACGATGAGGTTGCTGGGCTGGGCAAAGAGCCGCGCCAGCATGAGACGCGCCCGTTCGCCGCCCGACAGGGTGCGCACCGTCATGGTCGCCTGCTTGTCGCTGAACAGGAAATCGCGCAGGTAAGCGACGACATGGCGCTGCTGGCCCCGCACCATGATGGAATCACCGCCCCCCGGTGCCAGGGTGTCCCACAGCGTCTTGTCGAGATCAAAGACAGTGCGGCGCTGATCGAGGTAGAGCGGCAGCAGATTGGTGCCGAGCTTGATGGTGCCGCTATCCGGTTCGATCTGGCCGGTCAGCAGCTTCAGGAGCGTACTCTTGCCCGCTCCATTGGGGCCGATGAGGCCGACCCGGTCACCGCGCTGGATGCGGGTGGAGAATTTGTCGACGATGGTGACCTCGCTGCCATCCGGGCGCTGGAAGCGCTTAGTGACATTGCTCGCCTCGCAGACGATCTGGCCGCTGGTTTCGGCGTCGGACAGGGCGAGCTTCGCCGTGCCGCGCGCCTTCAGCGCCTCGGCGCGCTGCTTGCGCAACGCCATGAGGTTGCGCCGCCGGCCTTCATTGCGCGAGCGTCGCGCGGTGACGCCCCGCTGCAGCCAGTACTCCTCCTGCTCGATGCGCTTTTGCAGGCGATAGCTCTCGGCCGCCTCCTGCTCGATGATGCCGTTCGACCATTCTTCGAACTGGGCGAACCCGCCATCCATTTCGAACATGCGGCCGCGGTCGAGCCAGAGCAGTCGCCTGGTGAGCTTGGTCAGAAACGTTCGGTCATGGCTGATCATCAGGATGCCGCCTGGGAATGCCGCCAATTCCTCTTCCAGCCATTCGATGGTGGGAAGATCGAGATGGTTGGTCGGCTCGTCGAGCAGCAGGAGGTCCGGCGCCGAAACCAGCACGCGGGCAAGCGCGGCGCGGCGCCCTTCACCGCCCGACAGCGTACTGATGTCACGCGCGCCGTCGAGGCTGAGATGGTCAAGCACGGCATCGACCTTATAGGCTTCGGCTTCTGCGTCGTGCAGCCCGGCGCCGACATAAGCGGCAACCGTACCGCCCTTCGAGAAATCCGGATTCTGCGGCAGCGAGCCGACGGTGACGCCGGGCTGCACGAAACGCTCCCCGGCATCCAGCTCCACCTCGCCCGCCAGTACCTTGAGGATGGTCGATTTGCCGGAGCCGTTGGCGCCGACCAGACAGACGCGCTCGCCCTTGCCGAGGCTCATGGTGATATCGGCAAAAAGCGGCTTTCCGCCGAAGGTGATGGCGGCGTTGCGCAAGGCGAGCTGAGGTGTTGCGGGAGGCATAAGGGAAGGGTGCTTTCAATAAATCAGGAAATGCCGCGCTCTTTCGCGACCTTGTCGTAGGCGGCATTGATGCGTGCCAGCTTGTCATTGGCAAGCTCGACGAAATCGCTGGGCAGGCCTTGGGCGATCAGCTTGTCGGGATGGTTATCGCGCACCAGCTGGCGCCAGGTCGCCTTGATCGCGTCATTGCTGTCGTCGCGGCTGATCCCGAGAATGGTATAGGGATCCGCCTTGTCGGGGCCGATATTGGCTTCCCGGATACGGGCAAAATCGCCTTCGCTGAAGCCGAAGATCTCAGAGACGCGCCGCAGATAGTTAAGCTCGGTGTCGTGTATCACGCCATCGGCCCGGGCGATGTGAAACAGGCCGTCCAGCATTTCCTCAAGCACCGGATGCTTCGGCGTGAACAGGCCGGCGATCTGCCGCGCATAGGTCTCGAATCCGGCCGAATCGCGCTTCGCCAGATCGAAAATCCGCGCCACGTTCTTCATCTCTCCGGGCGGGACGCGGAAGACCTCCTTGAAGGCATCCACTTCCGACCGGCTGACCACGCCGTCGGCCTTGGCCATTTTGGCGCCGAGCGCGATCGCGGCGATGGTGAAGGCGACGTCGCGGGTCGCCGAACGGTCGGCCGGATCCGCCGGCGTGGCGGCATGATCCTGCTCCACCGTGACATCGACGGCATGGCCCAAAAAGGCGCCGACCAGGGCGCCGATCGGACCGCCGATGGCGAAACCCGCCGCACTGCCGATGATTTTGCCCCAAACGCTCATATTTCGCTGCTCATATCCCGCCGCTCCAGCGCGGCCCTATTATCCGGTGAACATATCGGCTGAAAGCCGGTTTTTCCAGTCGCACCGCGCCACAAAGCGAATTATGGCGACATCGTGGCGCAAGCCGAGCAGTGTCGATTCCCGAACTGCACGGCCATCGGCACGATTTTAAGATAACATCCCGGAAATATGCCGCGCTTCCGCTTTCAATAATGTGATCAGGCGGCTAAGTCTCTTGCCGCTTAAACGTTCCGCGGGCCCGAAAATACTGATCGTGCCGCGAATTTTGCGGTCGCTATCGAGGATAGGCGCGGCGATGGCGGCGTCGCCGCTGCGGAACTCCTCTTCCTCCGTGGCGTAGCCCTGGCGGCGGATTTCCGTCAGGCTCGCTTCGAGCCGCCCCAGGTCGTGAATCGTGCGGTTGGTGAGCTTGGCCAGCGGTGCGGCCTGGAGAAAGGCCTCGCGCACGTCCGCTGCGGCATAGGCCAGGAAGCATTTGCCGGAGGCGGTGCCATGCAACGGCATGGCCTTGCCTTTCAGCACCGTCTCCTTGAGGCGGATATCGCCCTCCAGGCTCTCAGCGATGATCATCGCATTGCCGCCCGGCACCAGCAGATTGACCGCCTCGCCGGAGCGCTGGCAGAGGCGAATGACGGAGGGACGGCCGAGTTCCAGCAGATCGCGCCGGGTGGCTGCCCGGCGGCCAAGCTCCTGGAAACGCGGCCCCAGACGATAAAGACCGCTCTCGGTCTGTTCCGCCAGCGCCAGCCCGACCAGGCTCTGCAGCAACGTGACAGCCGTGCTGGGCGCGAGGCCGGTGGCCGCGGCGATGTCGCGCAACCGGCAGCCGAGCCGCGGCGCTTCCGCCAGCACGGCGAAGATGGCATCGCTCCGCGCCAGGGACTGGATGCGGATCGCCTTATCGGGACGGTGCGGTTTTGTCTTGGTCGGCTCGGCCATGGACCGGAATCTAGGTCATGTCCGGCCGTTCGACAATGTCGAATAAGGGCCGAATTGCTTTTGCCTCCCGCCCGCCCGGGTGCTTGCCTGGGCGGCAATGGATTTCAGGAGGAACCAAACCATGCCCTTGCACTTCACCGCTGATGAATTCGCCGCCCGGCGCAAGGCCCTGCAGCAGCGACTGCAGGCCGAGGAACTGGACGGATTGCTGATCTTCCGCCAGGAGAGCATGTTCTATCTGACCGGCTTCGACACCTTCGGCTATGTCTTCTTCCAGTGCCTCTATTTCGGTGCCGACGGCGATCTCTTCCTGCTGACCCGCCGTCCCGATTTGCTGCAGGCCCAATTGACCTCGGATATCCGGGAGATCCATGTCTGGGTCGACGGCGACGATGCCGATCCGGCGGCCGATCTCAAGAAGCTCCTGACGGCCCGCAAGCTGCAGGGCAAGCGCCTGGGCGTCGAATACGATTCCTACGGCCTCACCGCCAAGAACGGTTTGCGTCTGAAGGCCGTGCTGGATGGCTTCTGTGAACTGCCGGACGCCTCGATGCTGGTTTCACGCCTGCGCCTGATCAAGAGTCCGGCGGAACTCGCCTATGTGCGCCGTGCCGCCGAACTCGCCGATGACGCGCTCGATGAGGCGCATCGCCTGGCCGCACCCGGCGCCGACGAGGGCGAGATCCTGGCCGCCATGCAGGGTGCGGTGTTCCGCGGTGGCGGCGACTATCCCGGCAACGAGTTCATCATCGGCTCCGGCCCGCAGGCCCTGCTGGTGCGCTACGCTTCCGGCCGCCGCAAGCTCGATGCCAAGGACCAACTGACCCTGGAATTCGCCGGCGCCTACCGGCACTACCATGCCTGCCTGATGCGGACCGTGCTGATCGGTGAGGCGCCGCAGCGCCAGATCGACATGCATAAAGCGGCGGTCGGCGCCATGCAGGCCTGTATCCAGGCGATCAAGCCGGGCCGCACTTTCGGTGAGGTCTTTGACGCCCATGCCCAGGCAATGGACGGCGCCGGCTTCCGTGATGCCCGGCTCAATGCCTGCGGCTACAGCCTGGGCACGACTTTCTCGCCGAATTGGATGGATTGGCCGATGCTCTATCGCAATAATCCGGTGGAACTGCGGCCCGGGATCGTGCTCTTCCTGCATATGATCCTGGTCGACGGTGCGACCCGCCTGGCGATGAATCCCGGCCAGACGGTGATCGTTACCGAAACCGGCTGCGAGGTGCTGTCGCGCCACAGCCTGGATCTGGTGGTGAAGTAAACGCGTGGTAATGAGGCAAGTGCGATGAGTGGGCAGTGGCAATTCTGGATCGATCGCGGCGGCACCTTCACCGATGTGGTGGCGAAGCGTCCGGACGGCAGCCTGCTCACGCATAAGCTCCTCTCGGAAAATCCCGAGCGCTATCGCGATGCGGCCATGCAGGGCATCCGCGACCTGCTGGGCATTGGCCCGGATGCGCCGTTGCCCGACGATGTCCAGGCAATCAAGATGGGCACCACCGTCGCCACCAATGCCCTGCTCGAACGCAAGGGCGAGCCGACGCTGCTGGTGGTCACCAAGGGCTTCCAGGATGCGCTGCGCATCGCCTATCAGAACCGGCCGAAGATCTTCGCCCGCCGCATCGTCCTGCCGGAACTCCTCTATGAGAAGGTGATCGAGGTTGATGAGCGGGTGACGGCCACCGGCGAGGTGCTGCGGAAGCTCGACCTCGCCGCCGCCCGGCGCGATCTCAAAGCCGCTTATGATGGCGGCTTGCGTGTCATCGCCATCCTGCTGATGCATGGCTATCGCTTCACCCGGCATGAGAAGCAGCTGGCGGATCTGGCGGCGGAGATCGGCTTCACCCAGATCTCCGTCAGCCACCAGGTTTCGCCCTTGATGAAACTGGTCAGCCGCGGCGACACCACCGTGGTCGATGCCTATCTTTCGCCGATCCTGCGCCGCTATGTCGACCGGGTGGCAAGCGAGATCGGCAATACGACGACACGCCTCATGTTCATGCAGTCGAATGGCGGCCTCACCGATGCGCGCAGCTTCCAGGGCAAGGACAGCATTCTCTCCGGCCCGGCCGGCGGCATCGTCGGCGCGGTGCAGACGGCGGCGATGGCCGGTTTCGACAAGATCATCGGCTTTGACATGGGCGGCACCTCGACCGATGTCTCGCATTACAACGGTGCCTATGAGCGCAGCTTCGATGCCCAGGTGGCAGGGGTGCGTATCCGCGCGCCGATGATGCAGATTCACACCGTTGCCGCCGGCGGCGGCTCGATCCTGTTCTTCGACGGCACGCGCTTTCGCGTCGGCCCGGAATCGGCCGGCGCCAATCCCGGTCCCGCCAGCTATCGCCGCGGCGGGCCGCTGGCCGTCACTGACTGCAATGTCATGCTGGGCCGCCTCAATCCGGACTTCTTTCCGAAAGTCTTCGGCCCCAAGGGCGACCTTCCCCTCGACCGCGACGTCGTGGTCGGGAAGTTCTCGGCATTGGCCGAGGATATCGCTGCCAAGAGCGGGAAGCCCATGTCGCCGCAGGAGGTGGCGGAAGGTTTCCTGAAGATCGCCGTCGCCAATATGGCCAATGCCATCAAGGAGATCTCCATCCAGCGCGGTTATGACGTCAGCCATTACACGCTCGCCTGTTTCGGCGGCGCAGGCGGCCAGCACGCCTGCCAGGTGGCGGACGCGCTCGGCATGACGCGGATCTTCCTGCATCCCTTCGCCGGCGTGCTCTCGGCCTATGGCATGGGACTTGCCGATATCCGGGCGCTGCGTCACCGCACGGTGGAGGCGCCCTTGACCGCCGATCTGCTGCCGCGCCTCGAAGCCGATCTCGATGTCCTGGCGGCGGAAGCGATGGCGGAGGTTGCCGGCCAGGATATCGCCAAGGATCACATGAGGCTCTTGCGCCAGGTGCATGTGAAATATGCCGGCACCGACGCGGCCCTCGTCGCCGCGCATGGCGATCTCGCCACCATTCAGGCGAGTTTCGAGGAACAGCACCGCCAGCGTTACGGCTTCATCGTGCCGGGTAAGGCTCTGATCGTCGATTCCGTCAGCGTCGAGGCAATCGGCGCCACCGAGACGGTGAGTGACCCGGTGCTGATCGATGCGGCCAGAGCCGACGCCGCGCCGAAAGCCGTCGTGCCGTTCTGGGCCGAGGGCAGGGAGTGGTCGGCACCGGTCTTCGACCGCGTCGCCTTGCGCCCCGGCCAGTTGGTCAATGGCCCCGCCATCGTGCTCGATCCCACCAGCACCACGGTGGTCGAGCCCGGTTGGCGCATCCATCTGACGGAACGCGGCCATCTGGTGGTCGAGCGCTATCAGGCCCTGCAGCGACAATCGGCAGTCGGCACCAGTGTCGATCCGGTGATGCTGGAGATTTTCAATAACCTCTTCATGTCGATCGCCGAACAGATGGGCTCGACGCTGGAGAAGACCAGCCATTCGGTGAATATCAAGGAGCGCCTCGATTTCTCCTGCGCGCTCTTCGATCAGCAGGGCCGTCTCATCGCCAATGCGCCGCATATGCCGGTGCATCTGGGCTCGATGGGCGAATCGGTCGAGAGCATCATCCGCGGCAATCTCGGCAGCGACGGCCGGACGGCGATGAAGCCGGGCGACGTCTACGTGCTGAACGCGCCCTATAACGGCGGCACGCACCTCCCCGATGTCACCGTGGTGACGCCGGTCTTCGACGAAGCCGGCAAGTCGATCCTGTTCTATGTCGCCAGCCGGGGCCATCATGCCGATATCGGCGGCACCACGCCGGGCTCGATGCCGCCCGACAGCCGCACGGTGGAGGAGGAGGGTGTCCTCATCGACAATTTCAAGCTGGTCGATCAGGGCCGCTTCCGCGAGCCGGAGTTGCGGCAGTTGCTGGCCAGCGGCAAGTATCCCGTGCGCAATGCCGAGCAGAATGTCGCCGATATGGGCGCCCAGGTGGCGGCCAATGAGAAGGGCGTCCAGGAACTGCATCGCATGGTCAAGGATTTCGGCCTCGACGTCGTGCATGCCTATATGAATCACGTCCGCGCCAATGCGGCCGAACAGGTGCGGCGGGTGATCGACAGGTTGAAGGACGGCAGGTTCGTGTATGAGATGGATGACGGGGCGAAGATCGCCGTTACCGTCACCGTCGATCATGCCAGGCGCAATGCCAGGATCGATTTCACCGGCACCTCGGCGCAACTGCCGACCAATTTCAATGCGCCTTCCGCAGTGGCCAAGGCAGCGGTGCTCTATGTCTTCCGCACCATGATCGATGACGAGATCCCGATGAATGCCGGCTGCCTGGAGCCGCTGGAGATTGTCATCCCGGACGGCTGCATGCTGAAGCCCGCCTATCCGGCGGCGGTGGTCAGCGGCAATGTCGAGACCTCGCAATGCGTGACCGATGCGCTGTACGGCGCCATGGGCGTCATGGCTGCATCGCAGGGCACCATGAACAACTTCACCTTCGGCAATGCCAAATACCAGTACTATGAAACCATCGCCGGCGGTTCCGGTGCCGGGCCGGATTTCGACGGCACCGATGCCGTGCAGACGCATATGACCAATTCCCGCCTGACCGATCCGGAGGTGCTGGAATGGCGCTTCCCGGTGCTGGTTGAGGATTTTCGCATCCGCCGCGGCAGCGGCGGCAAGGGGCTGCATCGCGGCGGCGATGGTGTCATCCGCCGCATCCAGTTCCGCGAAGCCATGACGGCCGCCATCCTCTCCGGCCATCGCCGCATCCCGCCTTACGGCATGGCGGGCGGTGGCGACGGGGCGCTGGGCCGCAATTCCGTGCTGCGCGCGGACGGCACGGTCGCTTTGCTCGGCGGTACCGACAAGGCAGAGATGCAGCCCGGCGATTGTTTCCTGGTGGAAACCCCCGGCGGCGGGGGCTACGGTAAAGCGTGAAATAGCCCCTCATCCTGTAAGCGGGAGGCGGGTTGGGCCTCAAAACTCTTTGTCATGCCCGGACTTGATCCGGGCATCCATATCGACGGCAAGTGCGATTTCGCCGATGGACCCTCGGGGCAAACCCGAGGGTGACAATTTGAGAAGGCAGGCCAAACGCGCCACTTTGCCCTGCGGAGGAGAGCGAGGGGGCCCTCGTGAAGGATCGCCCATGCAGCCGCAACCGAAGCCCCGCCGCCTTGCAGATGCCACGAAGCTCATCGCCGATTTGACGGCGCTCCTCGGTGACAACCGGGTCAGCACCAATCCCGGCATCCTCGACCGCCACGGGCATGACGAATCCTATCACGAGACGCATCTGCCCGATGTGGTGGTCTTCCCCAATTCGACCGAGGAAGTCGCGCAGATCATGAAGCTCGCGCGCCGTCATGGCGCACCGGTCATTCCCTTCGGTGTCGGCACCTCGCTGGAAGGCCATGTCGCCGCCCTCGAAGGCGGGGTCAGCGTCGATATGGGCAATATGAACAAGCTGATCGAGGTCAATGGCGACGATCTCGATGTGCTGGTACAGGCCGGTGTCACGCGCAAGCAACTGAATAACGAGCTGCGCGATACCGGCCTCTTCTTTCCGATCGACCCCGGTGCCGACGCGACGATCGGCGGCATGACGGCGACCCGGGCCAGCGGCACCAATGCGGTGCGCTACGGCACCATGCGCGAGAATGTACTGGGCTTGACCGTGGTGCTGGCCGATGGCCGCATCATCAAGACCGGCGGGCGGGCGCGGAAATCGGCGGCGGGTTATGATCTGACGCGCCTCTTCGTCGGTTCCGAAGGGACACTCGGCCTCATCACCGAGATCCGGCTGCGGCTCTATGGCATCCCGGAAGCGATGGCCGCCGCCGTGGCGCCTTTTCCCACGATCGGCGATGCCGTGAACACAGTCATCCGCGTCATCCAGTCGGGCATTCCGGTGGCCCGGATCGAGTTGCTGGACGAGGTGCAGCTCGATGCCGTCAACCGCTATTCGCAGCTGGATTACCCGGTGGCGCCGACCTTGTTCTTCGAGTTCCACGGCAGCGAAGCCGGTGTCGCCGAACAGTCCGACGCCGTGAAGGCAATCGCCGAAGATTTCGGCGCCGGCGATTTCCGCTGGGCGACCCTGGCAGAGGAGCGCAACAAGCTGTGGCAGGCGCGGCACAATGCCTATTATGCCGGCCTCAGCCTGCGGCCCGGCTCAAAGGGATGGCCGACCGATGTCTGCGTGCCGATCTCGCGCCTCGCAGATTGCATCGTCGAAACCAAGCGCGACATCGAGGAGCATGATTTGCTGGCGCCGATCGTCGGCCATGTCGGCGACGGCAACTTCCATACCTGCATCATTCTTGATCCGGACAAGCCGGAAGAATTGCGCGCGGCGGAAGACTTCAACCAGCGCCTGGTCAGCCGGGCGCTCGCCATGGGCGGCACCTGCACCGGCGAACATGGCATCGGCACCGGCAAGATGGCCTTCCTTGAACAGGAACACGGCGCCGACGCAATCGGCCTGATGCGCCTCCTGAAACAGGCGATCGATCCCGAGAACCGGATGAATCCGGGGAAGATCTTCAATCTCTGACAGGCCGCCGTCTGTCGTCTAAAACGCCTGGTCCCGCAAGCGAGGGGCGAGGGCGGAAGCTCGGGACTTCGTGTTCATTGTCCTGCCCGGACTTGATCCGGGCATCCATGCCAACCGCAAGAGCGGCCTCACGGACGGACTCTCGGGGTGGAAGAAGCAGCTGCCGCGGCTCAGCCCTTCTTCGCCTTCTCCCGCTCGATCGCCCGCCAGCCGATATCGCGGCGGCAGAAGCCTTGCGGCCAGTCGATTGCATCGACTGCCGCATAGGCCTTGCGCTGTGCCTCCTGCACGCTCTTGCCGAGGGCGGTGACGGCGAGGACGCGGCCGCCATGGGCCTCGATCTCGCCTTTGTCATTGGCCCTGGTGCCGGCATGGAAGATGGTGACATCGGGCAATTGGCCGGCGGCATCGAGATTGCGGATGACGCTGCCCGGCTCGGTCGTGCCGGGATAGCCCTTGGCGGCCATGATCACGCAGAGCGCCGTCTCGTCAAACCAGCGCAGATCGAAGTCTTTCAACGTGCCGTCGCGCGCCGCCATCAAGGCGGGGACGAGGTCTGACTTCAGGCGCTGGCACAAAACCTCGCATTCCGGATCGCCGAAGCGGGCATTGAATTCGATCAGGCGCGGCCCCTTGGCGGTCACCATAATGCCCGCGAAAAGGACGCCTTTGAATGGCCGGCTCTCGGCCGCGAGGCCCTGCACCGCCGGATTGATGATGAGATCCATGATGTCGCGCTCGAGCGCCGGCGTCGCCACCGGCGCCGGGCTATAGGCGCCCATGCCGCCGGTGTTCAAGCCCGTGTCGCCATCGCCGACCCGCTTGTGGTCCTGGGCCGAGCCGAGCGACAGCGCATGCATGCCATCGACCAGGGCGAAGAAGCTCAGCTCCTCGCCGTCGAGGAATTCCTCGATGACGACTTCGGCACCGGCGGCGCCGAACTGCCCCTTGACGAGGATGTCGTCAATCGCACGATCCGCCTCCTCATGGCTTTCGCAGATGATGACGCCCTTGCCGGCGGCAAGGCCATCGGCCTTGACGACGACGGGAACGGACAAGCGGCGGGCGAAGGCCTTGGCGGCAGCCGGATCGGCGGTGCGGCGATAGGCGGCGGTGGGGATGTTGTATTTGGCGGCCAGGTCTTTCATGAAGCCCTTGGAGCCTTCGATCTCGGCCGCCTTGGCGGTCGGGCCGAAGGCCGGGATGCCGTGCTCCTCCAACTGGTCCACCAGACCGGCGACCAGGGGGGCTTCCGGCCCGACGACGACGAAATCGATATGCTCCCGCTGGGCGAGTTCGACCAGGCCGGGGATATCGTCCGCTTTGACCGGTACGCAGGTTGCCTCGCTGGCGATCCCGGCATTACCGGGTGCGCAGAACAGGGCGTCGCAGAGGGGGGAGGCGGCAATCTTCCAACAGAGGGCGTGCTCGCGGCCACCGGAGCCTACGACCAGAATGCGCATCGTCTCATCCCCAAAGTCTAAACGCGGCCAATCCGCCGCCTGGATTTAAGCTAATCTGGGCCATCTAACTCTTGCCGCGCTCCCGATAACATACAATAAAACGTCATGACAGAGATTCCCCTTCCTGATCCCGCCGGCCTGCCTGAGACCGCGGTCCCGACCGGCCACAATCTGGCCGAATATTCGGTCAGCGAGCTGGCTTTCGCCATCAAGCGGACCCTGGAAACCGGCTTCGATCGGGTCCGGGTGAAGGGCGAGATTTCCGGCTTCAAGCGGGCAGCCTCCGGCCACCTCTATATGGTTCTCAAGGACGAGAATGCCGGCCTCAAGGCCGTCTGCTGGAAGGGTGTCGCCGGGCGCCTGGGGATCAGGCCGGAAGAAGGCATGGAAGTGGTCGTCACCGGCCGCATCACCTCCTATGCCGAGCGTTCGGAATACCAGTTGGTGATCGACCGGATGGAGCTGGCCGGGATCGGCGCTCTCCTGAAGATGTTAGAGGATCGGCGCAAAAGGCTGGCGGCGGAGGGCCTGTTCGACGCCGGGCGCAAGCGGCCCTTGCCCCTGCTGCCGCAGGTGATCGGCGTCGTCACTTCGCCGACCGGGGCGGTCATCCGCGATATCCTGCACCGGCTTGAAGACCGCTTTCCCCGCCATGTCCTGCTCTGGCCGGTGCTGGTCCAGGGCGAGGGCGCGGCGGCCCAGGTGGCGGCGGCGATTCGCGGCTTCAATGCCCTGCCGGAGGGCGGCACCGTGCCGCGGCCCGATCTCCTGATCGTCGCGCGGGGCGGTGGGTCGCTGGAAGACCTGATGGCCTTCAACGAGGAAATCGTCGTGCGGGCGGCGGCGGAAAGCCGCATTCCCCTGATCAGCGCCGTCGGGCATGAGACTGACACGACGCTGATCGATTACGCCTCAGATCGCCGCGCGCCGACGCCGACGGCGGCGGCGGAAATGGCGGTGCCGGTGAGGGCCGATCTGCTGGCCGAACTGGCCCAGTCCGGCCAGCGCCTGACCGCGGCCCTCAATCGCCGCCTGACGGAAGGGCGGCTGGCCGTCGAGGGCTTGAGCCGTGGCCTGCCCGATCCGCAGCGTCTGCTGCAGGAACGCACCCAGCAGCTCGATCAATGGGTGGAACGCTGGCTGAACGCCCGGCTGGTCAGTTTCGACCGGCGGCGTGATCAGCTCGCCGCTCTCGCGGCCAGGCTGCGGACGCCACGGGAGCAGATCGACGCGGCATCGGTGGGACTGCGTCATGCGGTCGAAAGGTTGGGCAGTGGCTTTGCCCGCCAGATCGATCGCCAGGAACGCCAGCTCGAAACGGCTGCCTCCGGCCTGCGCCCCAGTCTGCTGACCCATCTCATCGACCGGCAGCGCACGGCCTTCGGCCATGCCGCTGCCTTGCTCGACAGCTATTCCTATGAACAGGTGTTGAAACGCGGCTTTGCCCTGGTGCGCGATGCCGGTGGCGCACCGCTCGGGTCGGCCGTCCAGGTGACTGCGGGACAGGCCTTGCATCTGCAATTCCATGATGGCGTGGTCGAGGCGACGGCCGGCGCCGAAGCAGCGCCGTCGGCGGCCCGGCGCGGCGCAAAGAAGGGTAGCGGCGAGCCGACACCCTCCGGATCGCAGGGCTCGCTGCTGTAAGACCGCCACGGCTGTGATTGAGATCGCTGGCGATCGTGCTCGGCGAAGCGGATGATACCTGCTCGTCACATGCAGGCAGGGGCGGCGATGAACCAGAACACCTTACCGATCAGCGCGGTCGATCTGGAGGCTGCCATCGTGGCCGGCATCCTGGATCGGCGCCAGGCCGAGACCTTGCAGGCGTTTCTACGCAACCGGCAGGCCGTGCCGACGCCGGCAACATCGGCCGCTCTCCCCTCGAAGCCGCGTTTCGACCTCACCCATCTCTTCTGGTATGCCGGCGCCCTCATCGTCATCGGCGCCATGGGCCTGTTCTCCACCCTCGCTTTCGAGCAGATGGGCGGCAAGGCGCTCACCATCACGGCGATCGTCTATGCCGTCGCCTTTCTCCTGCTGGGCGACCGGCTGTGGCGGCGTCCGGGCCTGCGCACACCCGGCGGGCTTTGCATTGCCGTTGCCGTCAGCATGGCGCCTTTGGCGATCTATGGCCTGCAGGCCGAATTCGATCTGTGGCCGGCTCCCTTCGAAGATCCGGGCAGCTATGGCAATTTCTATGAATGGATCAATGCCAGCTGGATCTATATGGACCTCGGCACCATTCTCGCCGGCTTCCTGGCGCTCCGCTTCTATCCCTTCGCCTTCATCACGGCGGTGATGGTGGTGGCGTTGTGGTTCCTCTCCATGGATCTGACGCCCTGGATCTTCCACCAGCAATTTTTCACCTGGGAAATGCGCTGTCAGGTTTCAGCCGCCTTCGGCCTGGTGCTGATCCTGGTAGCCTGGGCCATCGATCTCAAGGCCTGGCGCGCCGGCGATATCGGCTTCTGGCTGCATCTTTGCGGAATCGCCGCCTTCTGGGGCGGGCTCTCGGCGCTCGACAGCGAAAGCGAAGTCGCCCGGGCAATCTATTGCCTGATCAATGTCGTGCTGCTGTTGCTTTCCGTCTTCTTGATGCGGCGGGCTTATGCCGTCTTCGGCACGATCGGTGTTGCCGGCTATCTCGGCGAATTGGCCGACGGGGTCTTTCGTGATTCGCTGCTGTTCCCATTCGCCTTGTCGCTGATCGGCATCGGCGTTATCGCCCTTGGCATTCTCTATCTGCGTAAGCGCGATGTGCTCGAATCCTGGCTGCGCATCGTGCTGCCGGCGGGCTTGCAGAATCTGCGGCCATTGCATGCCCGCGCGGCAGTCTGACGATCGGCAACCCCCTCCGGCAGCCAGCATTGCAGATAGCTTGTCGCGGGCTGTCCAGTCATCGCCGTCTCGATTCCATGGACTTTGAACTGCAGGCATTGAGGTGCCACAATCGAGCCGCGCTATTTGGCGCGGCTGATACGGATTGATGTGGTGCGGCGCGATGTCGGTCAAGCTCTCAACCCATGGCATCAAGCCTCGATGGTCTTGGCGACCTTCAGCATGACTGCGTCGAAGGTGGCACCTGCCTGGTAATCGCCGAGGCCGGCGGGATAGGCGACGTCCTTGCGACGCAGGGGATCAGATTCCGGCGTGCCGATCACCTGCCGGATCGGGATGACGCCGGCCCAGCAATCGAGCGCGTAATCGGCGTCGTCATCCTTCGGCCCGCCGCTGCGCACCTTCACCGCGGCTTCCTCGATCTCCATGCCGATCAATGTCGTCGCCTTGAGCTCCTGGGCCTCGTTTGGGCGTAGGGTGGCGCGTCGGCCCGGATAGAGCCGGTCAATGAAACGGTCGAGCTCGCGTGCTTTTTCCGTGGCATCATCGACGATATGCGCCGTGCCGAAGGCCATCACGGAGCGATAGTTCAGCGAATGATGGAAGCCGGACCGCGCCAGAACCAGCCCATCGAGCTGGGTGACGGTGACGCAGACCGGCACCCCGCCGGTTTGGCTGCGCAGCATGCGGCTGGCGGACGAACCGTGCCAGTAGAGCTGCCGGCCGGTGCGCCAATAGGCGGTCGGCGTCACATACGGCTGGCCGTCGATGACATAGCCGATATGGGCAATGAAGGCGGCGTCCAGCGCGGCGAAGACCGCCGCCTCGTCATAGCTGGCACGCTCATGCAGGCGCTTGGCGCGGGAGCGGGCGGTAGGCGTGAAGGCATTCATCGACAGGACTTCCATGCAAATGCGGTGACCCCAGTATTGCCATCGAGCGGTTCCATCAAAAGCGCCAAAATGGTATCAAGAGCAGGACCAGAATCGCTCGAACCCGAATCGGACCGACCATGCCCCGCCGCGCCGGCATCGGCAGCCTGCTGCAACCCCATCTCGACAGCGCCGCCAGCGAGCCGCTGTTCCGCCAGCTTTATGGCGAATTGCGCCAGGCGATCCTCGGCGGCCGGCTGGGTCCGGGCACGCGCATGCCGGCGAGCCGCGCCTTTGCCGAGGAATTACGGGTTTCGCGCAACACCGTGCTCGGTGCCTATGACCAGCTCTTGAGCGAGGGCTATCTCGAGATGCGGCCGGGCTCCGGTACCTATGTCGCCGCGGATCTTCCCGATTTGCCGCCGGAGCGCGGGCAGGCTTCTGCGCGCCCGGCCCAGCCGAAAGGGGAGTCGGATGCCGCGCCCCAGCATCTCGCCAGGCGCGCCGAGACCCTGATCGATAATGAAAACAGCCGGCGGTTCGTCCGCGACGTCATCGAGACCTCGCCCTGGGCACCGTGCTTTACACCGGGTCTGCCGGATTCGAGCGATTTCCCTTTCGCCGCCTGGTCGCGACTGCTGGCGAAAAGCTGGCGGGAGCCGAGCGCCGCGCTGGTGAATGCCGGCGACCCCGGTGGCTATCTGCCGTTGCGCGAGGCGGTGGCGGACTATCTCCGTCAGGTGCGCGGCATCGACTGCCAGCCGGCCGATGTGCTGATTGTCAGCGGCATTCGCCAGGCGGTCGATCTCACCTGCCGATTGCTGCTCGATCCTGGCGATCCCGTCTGGATCGAGCGGCCGGGCTTCCCCGGCCTGCGCGCCGCCATTGCCGCCCAGGGCGGCAAGCTCATCCATGTGCCGGTTGATGAAGAGGGCCTGGACGTGGGCGACGGCTTGCGCCAGGCGCCGAAGGCACGGCTCGCTTGCGTCGCCCCCTCGCATCAATATCCGCTTGGCGTCGTCATGTCCTTGCAGCGCCGGCTGGCCCTGCTTGCCTGGGCGCGCGCGGCGCAGGCCTGGATTCTGGAAGACGATTACGACAGCGAATACCGTTATACCGGCCGGCCCCTTGCGGCCTTGCGCAGCCTGGATGAGGACGGCCGCGTCATCTATATGGGGTCGCTCTCGAAGCTGATGTTTCCATCCTTGCGGCTCGGCTATCTGGTGACGCCGCCGCAATTGACCAAGGTTTTCCGGCAGGCCCGCGCCGTGATCGACGACCAGCCGGCGATGTCGACGCAACCGGCCCTGGCCGCTTTTTTCCAGAGCGGCTTGCTGGCGGCTCATGTGCGGCGCATGCGCAAGCGTTACGCACATCGCCAGCAGCTGCTCTTGGCCGCCGCCGCGCGGCATTTGCCCGATCTGATCAGGCTTAAGCCCGACGAAGCCGGTCTGCATCTGGTGGGGCAAACCGTCGGTGCGCTCAAGAATGCGGCGGATACGGAAATCGCAGCGCGGCTCTATTCTGCCGGCTTGGTCGTGCCGCCCTTGTCGCGCTACGATATCGGCGATAACCGGCGGCAGGGCCTGATGTTCGGCTATGCGGCCGTGCCGGATGGCCGTATCGAACCGGCGGTTGCCGAGATCGCCCGGGTGCTGGGGAAACAGGAGCGTTCATGATTGCGGGATTATGGCGTTGGTCGGTTGTTTCAGTCTTCTCTGCCTTGATCGGCTGTGCCGGCGGCAGCGATCGCCCGGTCGCACCGGCGGTTGCCGCTGATCCCTTGCCGGTGCCGCAACATTGGTCGGTTTTCCTGGTCGCCGGCGACAACGCCGCGCCGGTGTTCGACAATGCGATTGCCCGCTTCGGCAGCCTGCTTCGGGGTCCCGCTTTCTCGCCTGTTCATCTCTTCAGTGCCGATGAGGCCGCCGGCACCGATGTTGCGACCAGCGACAATCTCTCGGCTGCCATGGCGAATCTGCCGGCTCGCGGCAATGACGGCTGCCTCGTCTTCATTACTTCGCATGGCAGCCGGGATGGCGTGGCGATGAAGGCGGATCTCGACCATGAACAGCGTCTGACCCCGGCCCGTTTAGGCTCGCTGCTGGATGAGAGCTGTGGCAGCCGGTCGACGGTGGCAATTGTGTCAGCTTGTTTCAGCGGCATCTTCCTCGACCTTGCCGCACCCAATCGCATCATCCTGACCGCCGCACGGGCCGATCGCACCTCTTTCGGCTGCGGCGCGGAATTCACCTATACCTATTACGATTCTTGCCTGCTCGATCAGTGGCCGCATGCGCCGAATTTCCAGCTGCTTTATGGCGCCGTGGTCAACTGCGTGCGCGAGAAGGAGCGCAAGCTTGGCATAACGCCCTCGGAGCCGCAGGCTGCCTTCGGGACGCAGGTTGCCGATCTTCCCCTGCCGCGATAGCTGTCCGACACCCCGCCCGGCGGGCACAGCTAACATAAGACTAAAATTGCCGGTAATACCCGGAGTGGCAGCGACGGTCGCGGATGGCGGAAAAAGGACGACCGTGATAGGACTCATGCGCAATCTCAACCGTTGCGGTGCCTGCCATGACTGCGGTCCGCGTGACCCAATATATCATCCTGCTGATTGCTACCGCGCTGCTGGGCTATGCCGTTAGCGGCGCCAGCCAGGGCGCGCTGCTGTTTCTCGCGTATCTCTGTTTCGGCATGGCGGGCGCTGCTTTCGTTCTGCGCCGCGGGCAGGAGACGCTTGCCGTCGTCGTCTGGGGCATCTCGATGCTGCTGGTGGGCTTCATCTTCGATTCCGACAACATGCTGGGCGTCGATTACCAGCCGACCACGATCGGCATGGCGCTGCTCTGGGCAGTGCCGGTCATCGCCGTCCTGCTGCGTTTTGCTTTCTGGGTGATCGACCGCTTGCGGGTGCGGGACCAGGCTGCCTCCGTCCCGCATCGTGCGGGCCGTAGCGGCGCTACCACCGGCAGAACCGTCAAGACCACGCACCCCGCTTATCCCTGGCTGATCGGCTGCTGGCTGCTCTGGCCGCTCGGTACCGCATCGATAGCCATGCTGGATGAATCGCGCTGGGACCGGATGCGCTATGACAATAGCCTGTTGCTGCTGATGTTCCTGCCGCCGCTCTTTGTCACCATCGGTTTCTTGCTCTATCGCCATTGGCGTGAGCGCAAGTCCGGTGTCGAGCCCAACCGCCACGCGGCCGAGAAGACGACGCCATAGGCGCTCTTCCTCAGTCCATTTTCCGATAAACAGATCGGCCGGCGAGAGAACCCCGCCGGCCGCACCGCTTATTCGGAATCTGTTTTCAGCTCATCACCCGCACTTGCTGTAGCCGCAGGAGGTGCACAGGTCGCAGCCTTCCTGGCGGATGAGCGAGGGCGAATTGCATTTCGGGCAATGCGCCAGCTTGCGGGTACCGCCATCGCCATTGCCCTGGCCGTCGGCGAGGTTGACGACCTTGCGCGCCGCCATGTGCTCGATCTCGGCGCGGTCCTTGGCGGGATCGGGAATGAAGCCGATATCGATCATATGCCGCTCGATCACTTCGCCGATCGCCGCCAGCAGCGAGGGCACGTAACGGCCACCCACCCAGGAGCCGCCGCGCGGATCGAAGACGGCCTTCAGCTCCTCGACCACGAAGGAGACATCGCCGCCGCGTCGGAAGACGGCGCTGATCATGCGCGTGAGGCCGACGGTCCAGGCGTAATGCTCCATGTTCTTCGAGTTGATGAAGACCTCGAAGGGACGGCGGCGGCCATCCTGGATGATGTCGTTGAGGGTGATATAGATCGCGTGGTCGCTTTCCGGCCAGCGCACTTTATAGGTCTGGCCGGGCAGGGCCTCGGGGCGGTCCAGCGGCTGGGTCATGTAGACGACGCCGCCTGCCTCATAGACGTCCTTGGCCTTGTGCTCGGCGACGACCGGCAGAGGCAGTTCCGGCTGATCGGCGGCTTCCTTCTTCTCGGGCTTCACTTCGAGGACGGCGCCGGTGATGTCGTTGGGCCGGTAGGTGGTGCAGCCCTTGCAGCCGGTTTCGTAGGCCTGGATATAGACGTCCTTGAAGGTCTCGAAGGGCAGGTCGACCGGGCAGTTGATGGTCTTCGAGATCGAGCTGTCGATATAGGCCTGCACGGTCGATTGCATGACGACGTGATCGGCCGGCGACAGGGTCTGGGCATCGACGAAGTAATCCGGCAACGGCACGTTCTCGCCTTTCAGGCGACGGAACAGGCGATAGGCGTAGTCGGTGACTTCCTCCGCCTGGCGCGTGCCGTCCGGCATCAGTACGTTGCGGGTATATTTGAAGCTGAAGACCGGCTCCAGGCCTGAAGAGACATTGTCGGCAAAGAGCGAGATGGTGCCGGTCGGCGCGATCGAGGTCAGCAGCGCGTTGCGGATCCCATAGGTGGCAATCGCGTCCTGCACGTCCTGGTCCATCTCGCGGATGCTTTCGCCCTTGAGATAGGCGTCGCGCTCGAACAGGGGGAAGACGCCCTTTTCCTTGGCCAGTTCGACCGAAGCAAGATAGGCGGCGCGCTGTACCGTCCGCATCCATTGCCGCGTCAGGTCGATCGCCTTGCGGCTGCCATAGCGCGCCTCGCACATGATGAGCGCATCGGCAAGACCGGTGACGCCAAGGCCGATGCGGCGCTTGGCCTTGGCCTCGTGGGTCTGCTGCGGCAATGGGAAGTTGGAGACGTCGACCACGTTGTCCATCATGCGGACCGCGACGCGCACCAGTTCGTCGAGGCCAGCGACGTCAAGATGCGCCGTCTCCTCGAAAGGATCGCGGATCAGCGTCGTCAGATTGATCGAGCCCAAGAGGCAGGCGCCGTAAGGCGGCAAGGGCTGCTCGCCGCAGGGATTGGTGGCGCTGATATTTTCGCAGTAATGCAGATTGTTGCGCTGGTTGATGCGGTCAATGAAGATCACGCCCGGCTCGGCGAAGGCATAGGTCGCCCGCATGATCTTGTCCCACAGATCGCGCGCCTGGACGACGCGATAGGTCGTGCCGTTGAATTTCAGCTCCCAGGGCGCGTCTTCCTTCATCGCCGTCATGAAGGCATCGGTCACCAGCACCGAGAGATTGAACATGCGCAGCCGCCCGGCCTCGCGCTTGGCCTCGATGAAATTCTCGATATCCGGATGGTCGCAGCGCATGGTCGCCATCATGGCGCCGCGGCGATGGCCGGCCGACATGATGGTGCGGCACATGGCGTCCCAGACATCCATGAAGCTGAGCGGGCCTGAGGCGTCGGCGCCGACGCCCTTCACCGGCGCGCCTTTGGGACGCAGGGTGGAGAAATCGTAGCCGATGCCGCCGCCCTGCTGCATGGTGAGGGCGGCCTCGCGCAGATGTTCGAAAATCCCGCTCATATCGTCGGGAATGGTACCCATGACGAAGCAGTTGAAGAGAGTCACATTGCGCTTGGCGCCGGCGCCGGCCAGAATCCGGCCGGCCGGAAGGAATTTGAAGCCTTCCAGCGCCCCATAGAAGCGCTCGATCCATTCCTCGCGTACTTCCGGCGCCTCGACTTCGGCGATTGCGGTCGCGATGCGCCGCCAGCTGTCCTCGATCGTCTTGTCGACCGGCGTGCCGTCCATCGCCTTCAGACGATATTTCATGTCCCAGATTTGCTGCGAAATCGCCGCGACCTGCGCCATTCTTCTTCACCCGATTGGAGGTCAAAATAGTTGCGGGACGGCGCCGAAAGCCGCCATCCCGAAGACGCTCAGTCTAGCATGTCTGTTCTGTCTTTGTTTTCAAATTTGATCCCCTCGTTATCCCGTTGTTATGCACCGGGGGCGAAGATCTAATGCTTTGAAATTTATGACAGAACTGAAATATCCACAGTGCCTGGATATATGGGGATAAGCTTATCCCGGCTCAAGGGAGAATGCGACTCGGCGCCGATCGCGGATGCGCAGCGGTCAGGGGCGATTGGGCGCCGCCGCCAGGGCATCGGCCGCCGTCTCGATCTCGCCTTCCAGCCGCTTCATGAAGCTTTTCCGGTCGAGGCCGGCGGGGATCGCCGGCAGGTATTCGACGGTCAGCGTGCCGGGCCGCTTGAGGAAGGCCTTGCGCCCCCAGAATAGGCCGGAATTGAGGGCGACCGGCACGACCGGCACCTTCAGCTGGCTATAAAGTGCCGCAATGCCCGGCTGATAGGGCTTGTGCTGGCCGGGCGCCACGCGGGTCCCTTCCGGAAAGATGATGATCTGGCGGCCTTGGGCGAAGGCGGCCTCGGCCTGCCGCACCATGGATTTGAGGGCCGCCGCCTTGGCGCTGCGATCGATCGCGATCATGCCGACCTTGTGCAGATACCAACCAAAGAGCGGGATCCAGATCAGCTCCCGCTTCAGGACGAAGGCCGGGTGGTGCAGCGCCAGCGAGAGATAGAGCGTTTCCCAGGCGGATTGATGTTTGACGGCGACGATGGCCGGGCCATGGGGCAGGTTTTCCAGGCCTTTTTCACGGTGATCCAGGCCGACAATGATCCGCAGCAGCCACAGGCTGACCCGGATCCAGACGCGGCCGGCGGCCAGCACCCAGCGCCGCGGGCCCAGCAGCAGCGGCAGGCAGACAACATGGATCGCCACCGTCCAGGCGAAATAGCAGAAGTTGAAAAGCAAGGCGCGGCAGCTTGTCATCGCGTCCCGCTCATGCCCGGTGCAGCAGGCGGGCAAGCCAGTTCTGCACCGGCTCCAGGCCGCCGGCGACGGCCTCGCGCAGGTCGGCCGTGGCGTCGCGCAGGACCGCACCCACCGACCAGATATTGGCCCGCAGGCTGGCTGCCAGGTATTTGTGATATTCATTGCCGAGGACGACCAGGATCCGCGGTTTCAGGAACCACAGCTGGTCGCGCATTTCCGGCGGAAAAACCGGGTTCGGCACCACCGACAGCCCGGATGTTGCCCGGCGGAATTCCAGCAGGCTGCGGTTCATATGATAGTTGGCCGTCACCAGGCGGATCGACTGGATATGTTGCTCGGCGAACCATTGCGTGCTTGCCACCGCATTGCCGGTGGTGTTCTGCGCCCGGTCGATGTTGACGCAGCATTTCAAGGCGGTCTCGCTGGGCAGGGTGCCCCCGGACTCGGCCACTTTCCGGGTCAAGTCATCCAGGGTGACGCCTTCCGCCACGCCGGAGATATAGAGCCGCGGGGCAAGGCCGCGGCTGAGCAGTTCGAAACCCTCGCCCACCCTTTCGCCGCCGCCGGTCAGCACGACCACCACATCGGTCTTGGTCTGGCGATCGGCGACCTCGGTGGGAATGGCGGCGATAAACAACAGGAAACCAAAGAACCAGGCGGCCCCCAGCAGCAGGACGACATGCAACAGCCGCCGCGCCGTGGACGGTCGATAATGGTAGGATTCGCGGAAATTGAGTCGTCGTTCCCCAGGTCTCATGGCGCGATTTTTTAGCAGGTTGATATCGGCCTGTCATGCCGTCCCGCCACAGGGCAGGGCCTTCCGTCGACCGTCATTCCGTCACCTCACATCACCCGGTGGATCGAGCGCAAGACCGTCCAGCGCGCCGTCAGCATGGCCAGAACCGCGATCATTACCGGCAGGGCCGCCATGGCAAGCCAGTGCCAGGGGGTCAGTTCGATGCCAAACCGCAGGCTGTGCACGAGGAAGCTGCCGAGACGATCGGTGGCCGTCGGCAGGGCCTGGACGGCGGTGCCGGGAAGATCATGCGCGCCTTCCCCGAAGCCTATGCCGCGCCGGTTAAGGGTGAAAGCGAGGCCGCCCAGGGTGCCCAGGGCAAGCAGTGTGCCGATGATGCCGCCGATCAGGCTGACGCGGAAGGACTGCGCCTGGAACTGGCGCGCGATATAGCGATCCTGGGCCCCTACGAGATGAAGGATCTCGATCACCGGCTGATGGACGGCGAGCCCGGTGCGGGTGACGAAAATGACCGTCGCCGCCGCCGCCGCCAGCACCAGCAGCACCAGGAACGCCGCCAGGGCCTGCAAGGTGTGCAGGAAATGCAGCGCGTCATTGACCCAATCCCCGTGGTTGTCGACCCGGCTGCCGGCCACGATGGCGGCAAGACGCTGCTGCAGATCGGCAAGATCGATAACGGCTTTGGGATCGGTGGTGACGGCAATCATGGTCGGCAGGGCGACGTCGAGCTGATCGACATTATCGCCCAGCCAGGGACGCAACAGCCTTTCCAGCTCGGCCTGTTCCAGAACGGTGGCGCCGGTGACGCCCGCCGTGGCGGTGACGAGGTCGATCGCCGCATTCAAGCGATCGCCGCGGGTCTTGGCGTCGATGCCGGGATCGATCGGCAATTCCACGGTCAGGTTTCCGGCAAGCCCGGCCTGCCAGCTTTCCGCCATCTGCTCGATCATCAGGCCGCAGCCGATCATCAAGGCCGACAGATAGACCAGGAAGCCAAGAATCCAGGGCAGGAAACGGGTCGCCGGATCAGCCTGCAGGGGCAGGTCGCTGCGTCGCCAGTTCATGACGGCCGCCCCGGATGTCTGACGGCGGGCGCATCAGGCCATGAGGTTTCAGCCGACATCATTGGCTGCCGGGCTGTTCTGTGGGCGGCTGGGACGCGGTGCGACGCCGGGGTCGAACGCCCGCACCGTGCCTTGCTCGATCCGCAATTGCCGATGACTGAAACGGCTGACCAAATGATCGTTGTGGGTGGCAATCACCACCGTCGTTCCCATCTTGTTAAGCTCTTCGAAGAGATACATCAGCCGCAGGCCGATGCCGTCATCGACATTGCCGGTAGGTTCGTCGGCCAGCAGCAGGCTGGGCCGGGAAATGACGGCGCGGGCAATGGCCAGGCGCTGTTGCTGTCCGCCCGACAAGGTCGCGGGCAGGTCCTGAAGATGATCCGCCAGCCCGACCCAGGCCAGCAATTCCGTCACATGCTTGCGAATATCGCTTTCCCGATGGCCGGCAATCCGCAACGGCAGCGCCACGTTATCCAGCGCCGAAAGATGCTGGATCAGGCGAAAATCCTGGAACACGACGCCGATCCGCCGGCGCAGGGCAGGCAGGTCCTGCCGCCGAAGCGTCGCCACATTGCGGCCGAACATGTCGATCAGGCCGACGGCCGGCGGCATGGCCAGGTACATCAGCTTGAGCAGAGAGGACTTGCCGGCGCCGCTGGCGCCGACGAGAAAATGAAACGATCCCGGCGCCAGCGAGAAAGAAATATTCTCCAGGATATTCCGGCCGGCGCCATAGCGCACGGCCACGTCTTCAAAAAGCACCACGGTCGCTATCCAATCCAAACCTCAAGTGCCGCATGTCTTTCGCCCCGGCGCAGCAACGCACGGGGCAATCGAGCGAAGCTCATCATGCTCACGATCATCATGAATGGGAAACCCCGACCCCCAAGTCTCGCCCAGACCTAACGGAAGCGCTTGGTGAATCCAAGTCTTTAAGATCATGTTCCAAGGTCACGGACAGGATGGCACAGCCCGAGTCGGATCGTCCAGGGAGAGGGCTTGGTGCTTGGCTTGCAGCAAGGCGGCGGCAGATTTATAAGAAACGGGCATTTTCGAGGAGCTTGGTCGAGTCGTGATTGTCAGCTGCCCTGCCTGCAGTACCAGCTTTGCGGTTGACGATTCCCTGATCGGGCCGTCCGGTCGCAAGGTACGCTGCGCCCAATGCTCTCATCGCTGGCACCAGATGCCGACAGCGACCGCGGATGAGCCGCCGGCAGGCGGTGCCCCCTCGGCCGGCCCCTCCGCTTCCGAACAGCTTTCGGCCATTGCGGCGGCCATCGCCGAGCGTCTGGCCGTTGCACCCGAAGCCGGCTCGGCCCCACATGTCCCCAGTTTGGCGGCGGAGATGCCGGTCCAGGACATTCCGGCTGCCGTTATCCGGCCGCGGGCAGCGCGGTTTGAGGATAAGGACGTCGCCCCGGCGAAACCGCGCCGCCGCCGCGGCCTGCTGCTTTTCGGTATTCTGCTCGGAATCCTCATTGCCATTCCCAGTGCCGGTTACGTCTGGCGCGGCAAGATCGCGCGCTCGGCACCCTGGGCACAGGATATGTACACCCTGCTCGGCATCCGCACCGATGATCCGCTGGAAGATCTCGAACTTGCCAATATCACCATCGTCCAGCGCAAGGTCAGCGACAAGCCGGCTGTGGAAATCTCCGGCGTGGTTTTCAACAAGGCACAATATGCCGTCGAAGTCCCGATGCTGCGGGCGACGCCGCTCGGCCCGGATGGCAAGGCTTTGCCCAATCCCTACCGCTTCAAATTGCAGCAGCAGATCCTCGAACCGGGTGAGACGGCTTCCTTCCGGGTGGTCTATGACGGTTTCCCCACGGAGTTGAAGGGGATCAATGTCGATTTCGACGACCGCAAACCCGAGTAGCATCCTCACTCTTTGTTAATCGGCTTTGCCTTAGAATCGACCTATCGAGTCGTCGACTCGCTGGCTTGAGAGGGCAGATCTCTATCTGGGCCGCCCGGTATGGATTGTTGTTTCATCAACGATCCCTTTACCAAATGGTCGGACCCGCGCGTGGTCTTGAGATCGTTCGGACGAGAGCCATATATCGAAAGGAGCGTCCTTGGTTAAGAAAGGACGCATCACATGAACGTGATGAGCCAAGCGTGACGCAAAAGCTGTTTTCGGACGTTTTACTTGATGGCGGCAGCCGGAAAACCCGGTTGCATGACGGCTTTAAAGCCCAAGAAGGTGACCGGGACGTGGCTGAAATTCTTTTGGCGGAAGACGATGAGGCGGTACGCGAATTCGTGTCGCGGGCTCTGTCTTATTATGGCCATCAGGTGACCGCCGTTCCCGATGGCGGCGCGGCGCTCGAGGCGCTGGAAAAATCTCCCTATGACTTGATGCTGACCGACATCGTCATGCCGGGACTGGATGGCATTGCTTTGGCCTTGAAGGCCACCAAGGTGCGGCCCGATATGCCGGTCCTGATGATGACTGGCTTCGCGTCGGAGCGGCAACGCGCCCATAATCTCGACGCACTGATCGACCGGGTCATCGCCAAGCCGTTTTCCCTGAAAGAAATCTGCTCGGCCGTCGACGACGCCTTGTCGCATCGTCAACGCGTGGCCTGAAACCCAGCCAAGCCGCTTTTTCTACTCCAGACAGCGCCACTCTGCTTCAGCTTCTCGCCCAGCGGGATGCCGTGATCCGTGCCAAGGACCTGCTGATCGCGAAGCCGAAGCCGCAACTTGCCAACCTCCGACGGCATCGTTTCGGCGCGAAGTCCGAAGCCCTCGGCCATGTGATTGAGCAACTGCAGTTGATGCTCGAGGACATCGAAGCATCAACTGCGGAATCGGCTGAAGCAGCCAATACCGGTAGCCCGGCAGACTCCTCCAGGGCGCCGCCGAAGCGCAAGCCCTTGCCGGGTCATTTGCCGCGCGAAGAGGTGGTTCTCAGTCCGGGCGATACCCCATCAGTGCGGCGGTCGGCTGCGGAAGATCGGCGAGGACGTTTCCCAGACCCTGGAATACGTCCCGGCGCGGTTCAAGGACGTCGGCACGGTGCGCCCGAAGCTCGCCTGTCGTCCGTGATCCGGCTTCGAATAGGGACCCTCTAGTTTGTGGGCATGGCAACGACTTAGCGTGCCGATCGGCGTCCAACCTCTGCGCCGAATAACAGCGCGATGTCCCAGAGCCCTATGGCTCAGTGTAAGCGTTAGCTGAGGCACGCAGACGGTCCGGACGCTAACGGAGAGGTGCCCGGACTGAGCGAAACATTCGCTCGCATGTTCTTGCCCTTAACTGATGCATATTTGCTCTCTACATGGAGTGGAAAGTTTCCTTAACTGCGTGATCGTGGATCTTGCGGATTAGGGGCAGATGTCTGCGTTCTGGAAGGTTGTTGTCGATCCCGCCCAGCACGAGGCGCTGGCCTTCATGGTGCCGCAGAATGCGATAACGAAAGGCGACTTGAAGCCGTGGGAAACAACGATTGCCGATATTGAGAAAACGGCCGGCGTCGAGCTGCCTGTGGGCGATCTAGACCTGGCTGCTAAGCCAGCGTTATGGCTGGCGTCGATTGCTGGTTATCGGAAGGAGCATAAGGCGGCGTGCAATAGCTGATTGGATGGAGGCATCCTTGCTCGTCGAAATTGCTTAGGCTAAGATTCATATATCGTTTGGGGAGCGGGAACTCTAAGGGGCCAAAAGATGCGGGTTCGGCACCTAATAAGAATTACGAAAGTATTGGTGTCGGATACTGGCTGGAAGAACGAAGACATTCCGCCTCGTCATGCACCGTATTTTAGCAAGACTATGCCGATCCGAAAACACTGGCGGTGGCGGTCTTTGGTGGTTCAAGATACTGCGGGCGCCGCATACGTGTTACTCGTCCGCTATAATAACATGAAAGGCGATTGGCAGGCGGTTCTGTGCCGCAAATTTGATGACGGAACGGCGTCCATCATTGGTCGCTTTGAATATCATGAAGACCATCCCGGCGTTCATATCCATTCTCATTGCGACAGAAGTGGGGTAGAAATTGGGGCTATTGGACTGGATGGGTTAGCCAGGATACCCAGGACTGGGCGCGTTCACCGACGAAAAGCGGCTTGGACTGAAAATAGCTTTCTTGAGGCCGCCAAGAGGTTCTTTCGCATCGAAGAAAAGAAAGGAGGTCTGCTATGATCAACATTAATCATATTCAGGAACAGCTTTGTCAGACCTTCTGTTCATCGATCTCAGTCAATCCCGTGCCGTGTGGCTACGCTGTCAGCACGAGCTTTGAAGATTCGTCGGGCGACAGGCTCCGATTTTACGTTGTTGCTGACGGCAATGGCTACCGCCTCGAAGACAGTGGCGACTACCTCGCGACTTTAAAGGCCTCCGGTATAGACTTTGACACGGGCTCTCGCGGCAATCTCTTGAACCAAGTGTTGCGGGAGGGAGATGCGCATTGGGACCAAGATACGTTTGAAATCCGTACGGAAGAGTTTGAGGAAAAGGAACTCGCCGCGAGAATCATGAAATTCACTTCCGCGCTAATCCGTTCGCGGGATGTCGTGCTGCTTACTCGCGAGATGATCCGTTCAACCTTTCGAGAGGATGCTTTACGTGTCCTCGACGAACTCTATCAAGGCCAGTATGTGGCAAATGACAACGAGGCCATTGATAGGCAGTTCAAAGACTTTCCGGCCGATTTAGTCGTAAGAGCCAAAGATACTCAGAGGGCAGCTGCACTTTATCTCGTTTCAAACACCGAGAAGCTTTTGGAAGCGCAGCTAATGCTTGATGAAACGCAGCGTCTTCATCGTGAAGATGTGAACGTTATTGCCCTCGTCGAGTCACTGGATAAAATCTCGCAGAGGAAATTTCAAAGAGCCCAAAATAGGGGCTTAATCATGCCGATTTTTGCTGGCGACGAGAGTGCGGCAATCAAACGGATCGGAGATAGTCTGGGCTTGAAAACTGGTGGCGAAAATTCGCGCTACCTAACATCTTCCGGCCGTAAGATAGAGTTGGAATGATACCTTTGTCTCGGCGATGGCATTAGCTATCTATGCTGGGCCAAAGCCTCTGTTTCACTTCTCGATATTCGCTCTCGATACGAGGCAAAAATGGTGTCAGGGCAGCATTTCTTTCTTTAATCCATATTTCAGATGCCAGCGCCAGCGCATCGCCATCGCGCGTGCCTTGGTGACCACTCCCCGGATCCCGATCTTCGACGAGGCAACCAGCGCCCTCGATCTGGAATCGGCGCAGGGCGATCCAGCGCAACATCCGGCTCATCTCGCAGAGCCGCACCGTCCTCATCATCGCCCACGGTCTCTCCACCGTACGGCAGTGCAACCGCATCATCACCGTCGAACAGGGACGGGTGGTCGAAGACGGCCCCGATGAGGAGCTGATCCGTAATGGCGGCCGCTATGTCGCCCTTCACCGTGTCCAATTCGGGGAGGTGGTCGGTTGTCGCCTAAAGACATTAGCCCTTTCGGGCGAAACCTTTATCTACCTTCGCAGTATGATACGACCGAACAGGCGCGTTGGAAGGGTACAAATGGGGTACCGGCAATTTTACGGCACCAGAAGATATACTCATCTACAGGAGAATGAACCGCAAGAAGCACGAAGAGAGAGTAGAAAGCATCAAATAGGATTGGCCCCTGAAAGCCGTTACCGTGTGGCGGGCGCAAGCTTGGGAATACCGGATAAATAAAACTCTCCGGCACGAGTGTAGTGGACGCCCAGCTGGTTACCAAACCGAGAGCTTCGCGACCGAAACCGCGACGCTGCGCCGCCTCCTTGATCCACAGGCCCAATTCCGGTCGTCGGCTGCCGATATCATGTAAGCCGACCAGCCCGAGGTACTCGGAATACCCGTATTCCATGCTCATCGGTAGTAAAGTTTCGCGTCCTGGAGCCCTACCAAGGCGCACGACGAAATAGAGTTCCTCGCCGCATTCCATGGCGGACAGCCAGTGCCGCCATACCTCGGCAAAGGCGTCGATTGAGGGAGGCGGCTCCCAGGCCATGAAGCGTGTCAGCGACGGCGTGATGCAACGGAAAATCTCCGGCGCATCCTCGGCGGTGAAAGTGCGCAAGACAAGACGCGGCGATATCAAGACGATTGGCCCGCGACCTGCTCTCATCTCAGAATCGCTGCGCCGAAATCATGCTGCCCGTTCAAGGGAAACTCAGAACTGGCGCAACAGCCGGTCGAGATAGTCCTTCTCCAGCTTGGGGCGATCGGGGTTGTTGCGGCGCTGGCGAAGCTCCTCAAAGATCTGCTGGCTGCGCTGAATGCGCTCCTCGGCATTGCGCGGGAGCCGGCCGATGGTGTTCTCGCTGCCCTGGCCGCTATCATCATTGCCCTGGCCGAACGGATTCATCGGTGGCCGTTGCCCCGGACCGTTTCCCTGGCCGACTTTATCGCCGAGCATTTTGCTGAGGTCCTGGAGGCCTTTTTGCAGATTGTCGAGGACGTTGTTCTGCGCTTCGCTGGCGCCTGCCAGATCGCCCTGCTGCAACGCCTGAGTGGCTCGTCGCATGGCCTGTTCGGCTTGGCCGAGGCCCTGCGGCAGATTGCCGGCGGCATTGCCTATATCCTGCATCAGCTTGCCCAGCTGGCGGCGCAGACCTTCCTGGGCACCGGCATTCTGGCCGGGGTCAACGCCATTGCTGTCGGATTGCTCGCCATCGCCCTGGCCATTGGCGCCGGATTGCTGGCGTTGCATGCGGAAGCTGTCCTGCAGCAGCTTCTGCTGATCCCGCATGATGTGGGCGAGGTCGTTCATCATCTGCTGGCTCTGATCGCCCTGTCCCTGACCCATGCGCGGCGAAACGCCGGCCTGCAGCCCTTCCAGCATCTGCTGAAGGCGATCCAGCATCTGTTGCGCAGACTGGGTCGAACCGCTTTCCGCCATGCGGCGGGCATCGTTCAGCATGTCGTTGAGCTGGCTTTGCGACAATTGCAGCGAATTGGGATTGACCCGTCCGGGCTGCATGCCCTTGGCGATCGCGCGCTGCAGCTGCTGTTGCAGGTTGCGTACATAGTTGTTCATCGCCTGCTGCAGCTTGTTCATCAGGGCCTCGATTTCCTCGGGCGAGGCGTGTCGGGCCAAGGCATCCTGCAGTTCGCGCTGCAGGCGCCGCAGCTCCCGTAAGGCCAGGCTGACGCCGCCGTCCTCGATATCGAGCGCGGTATCCCACAGCAACTGCTCGACATCCGTGCGGGCCTGTTCACTCAACCGGTCGACCATCAACTGGCGCCAAGCGAGATTGATCCCGAGGAAAGCCGAGACACTGTCGTCATAAGCGTCCGGCTGCTCGTTGATGGTGACGAGCGACTGGGTGATGGCGGCGAGCGCGTTCTGATCCGTCAGCTCCGCGGCTGCCAGCCGCTTCCGCTGCTCGATCAGGGCGCGGGCGATGGGGTGATAGAAATGCCGTTCCGGCATGGTCATGGAGACGGGGGCCGAAGCGCCGACCTGGCCGAGGGCATCGCGCGCGACCAGACGCAGTTCGACCGGCAGGCCGGCCCAGGGATGTGCCGTGAAATCGAGATAGGTCGAACCCTTCGGCGCCTTGTTGTCGGCCGCCGAGATCGCCAAGGGCGCCTCGATCGACTGATTGCCGCGCTGGATATAGAGGCGCAGATCCTTGACGCCGTAATCATCCGCCGCCTGATAATCGACGCGAAGCGCACCGCGGTCGGTGGCCGAGGGATCGGCGGCAAAGGCGGCGCTTGGCGGCAGGTCGGGCGCAATCTTGACCGGCCAGTTGGCGAGCTGCCGTCCGGATGCCTCGATGGCGATACTATCGCCCGATTTCAGTACCGTTTCGATCCGCTGGGTCAGGGGATCCAGCATATTGAAAGTCGTGCTCTTGTCATTGGCCAGCAGCTTGGCCGCAGAGCCGATGCCCTGGGCCTGCACCAGCAGCTTGCTGCCTGTCGGCACCAGAATCTGGTGCCCGTCACTGCGCCCGCCGGCATTAAGGCTGATCGGCGGCAAGCCGGTGTAGTCCGGCGGTGTGATCCAGGCGTCGACGGTGACCGTATCGGCGGCGATGTAGCCGGCAAAATTGGGTGACAGGGCCTGGACGATCCGCTGCCAACCGAGATCGCCGGCAACCACAAAAGTGGTCAGCCCCAGTAACAGCAGCAAGGCGCGCAAAGCAAAGGGATCACGCTCCGCCAAATCGGCCCGCGGCGCGGAAAAACGCAGCGTCCCGATCGAGCGCATCAGGCGCGCCCGATATTGTGCCCATAGCTGCGTGAGGGCGGGATCGTCGCCAAGCGCAACGGCCCGGTCTGTCAGGTGGGTCAGCGGGCGGTGGGCGAGGCCACTGTCGCGCTCAACCCGACGGATCGTCTCCGCCGCGCTGGGCCAGCGAAAACTGCGAAGATGATACCACAGGGCGGCCAGCAGGCTGGCAGCGGTGCCGACCAGGATCAGCAGGTGCAGCCAGGCCGGCAGCAGCCGGAACACGCCCAGCCAAGCCACCAGCACGAAGACGCCGAGAATGGCGTACAGGCTCAAGCCGAGCGGCGCGATCCGCTCCACCAGCAGGGCAAGGCGGGCGACGCCGAAATATGGCCGCACGCGGCCCGGCAAATCCTTCAGGGAGGATTGCTCGGATCGACCGCCCTCGGGCGGCGCATGATCTTGTGGCTGTCCTGGGCTCTGCTGCATTGCTCCTCGCCCAATCCTTCGCTGACGCGATCACTTCATCGACGGTCACTTCACTGGCGGCGAAAGCCGATCCGGCCGGTCAGGGAAGAAGTCCGCCTGTCAGGCCCAGTTTACAGCCAGCTTGGCAGACTGTCTTGCCCGATGATTGCGTCATAACTTGGGCGGGCGCGCACGACCTGGAAGGAATCGCCCTTGACCAGGACTTCCGCGGCCGGCAACCGCGTATTGTAGGTCGAGGACATGACCGAGCCATAGGCGCCGGCGGAGCAGATCGCGACCAGATCGCCGGTCTGAAGCGGCGGCAAGGCACGCTGCTCGGCAAAACGGTCGCCGGTTTCGCAGACCGGCCCCACCACGTCGACACGCGCAACCGGCGCATCGTCACCGGGTTGTGCCACCGGAATGATGTCATGATAGGCATCATAGAGCGACGGCCGGATAAGGTCGTTCATGGCGGCATCGAGAATGACGAAATCGCGGCTGACGCCCCGCTTCACATTGATGACGCGGCTGACCAGCAGGCCGGCATTGCCGACGATGCTGCGGCCGGGTTCCAGCTCGATGGCGCAACCCAGCGGCGCGATGATCTCCCGAACCAGTTTCGCGTAATCGGCGAGATCGATCACCTGCTCATCGCGATAGACGATACCGACACCGCCGCCGAGATCGACCCGCTCCACCGGCAGGCCGGCGCGGCGCAGGCTTGTCACCAATTCGGCGATGCGGGTGAAGGCGGCGCGATAGGGCGCGATATCCGTCAGCTGCGAGCCGATATGACAGGCAATGCCGGCGACCCGGATACCCGGCATATGGGCTGCTCGTGAATAGATCTGTGCCGCGTGGTCGATATCGATACCGAATTTGTTTTCCGACTTGCCGGTGGAAATCTTGGCATGGGTCTTGGCATCGATATCGGGATTGATGCGCAGCGCGATGACCGCTTCCTTGCCGAGCGCCTGGGCAACGTCGCTGAGGGTCTCCAATTCGCCTTCGGATTCGACGTTGATCTGATGAATGCCGGCCTTCAGCGCCTCGCTGAGTTCCTCCCGGGTCTTGCCGACACCGGCGAAAACGATCTTGCTGGCGGGAATGCCGGCTTTCAAGGCGCGATACATTTCGCCCACCGAAACCACATCACCGCCGGCGCCGAGCTTGGCCAGGGTGGCGATGACCGCCTGGTTCGAATTGGCCTTCAGCGAGTAATAGACCGTGGCATCAAGCCCCTTGAGGGCCGTGGCATAGGCCTGATAGCGGTCGCTGAGGGCAGCGGTCGAATAGCAATAGAAGGGCGTGCCGACAGCCGCGGCGATCTCGGCGACGGCCACACCTTCGACATGCAGCTGGCCGTTCACATAGGGGAAATGAGTCATTGATCTGTCTGCTCTATAGGCCGCAATCGGCTCGTATCAGGTCATGGTCCGCCGGCATGCGCGCGATGACGACGGCTCGTTCAGTTGAAGACGCCGGTTTGCGGTTTGGCGCTGGTCGGATATTGCCGATTGTAATTGTCGTTGTTCTTGGCGGGGTCGCCCGACGTGTTGTCGGGCAAGACGGGAACGCCGTTCTTGCCGCAGGCCGCAAGGCCGGTCATCAGCACCAGAGCCAGGACCGGCAAGGCGCGGCGGCGCCAGTTTGCCGGATGCGGGCGGGTCGGCTTGGTCGGGTTCATAGGAAACGCTCCTTGGCTGTAATGACGGCGCTGCGCACATTTTCTGGCGCGGTGCCGCCGAAACTCTTGCGGCTGGCGACCGATTGGTCGACCCCCAGCACATCGAAGACCGCCGCGGTGATGCGGCTGTCGATCTGCTGCATCTCGGCGAGCGGCAATTCATGCAGTTGGCAACCGGCGGCCTCGGCCTTGGCGACAATCGACCCCGTCACGTGATGGGCATCGCGGAAGGGCAGGTTCAGGACCCGCACCAGCCAGTCGGCGAGGTCGGTGGCGGTGAGGAAACCGCCGCGCGTCGCATCACGCAGACGCTGCTCATTGACCGTCATGTCGCGGATCATGCCGGCCGTGGCGGCCAGGCACAAAGCGATCGTATCCGTCGCCGCGAAGGTTGGCGCCTTGTCGTCCTGCATATCCTTGCCATAGGCGAGAGGCAGGCCCTTGAGGATGATCAGGAGCTGGTTGAGCGAGCCGATCACATGGCCGGCCTTGGCGCGCACCAGCTCGGCGGCATCGGGATTGCGCTTTTGCGGCATGATCGATGAGCCGGTGGTGAAGGCGTCGCTCAGCGCGATGTAGCGGAAGCCGTCGCTCATCCAGATGACGATCTCTTCCGCAAGGCGTGAGAGATGGATGCTCATGATCGACAGGGCGCTCAGATATTCCAGGGCGAAGTCACGGTCGGAAACCGCGTCCAGCGAATTGGCTGACGGCCGGTCGAAGCCCAGGGTCTGCGCCGTCGCATGGCGATCGATCGGGAAGGAGGTGCCGGCAAGAGCGGCAGCACCCAGGGGACTTTCGTTGAGGCGGGTGCGACAATCGCCGAGACGGCCGAGATCGCGGCCGAACATCTCGACATAGGCCATCAGGTGATGGCCGAAGGTGATCGGCTGGGCGGGCTGCAGATGAGTGAAGCCCGGCATCACCGTGGCGGCATGCTGCTCGGCGCGGCCGAGGAGGGCGGCGATCAGGTCGCGGCCGGCGGCGCTCACCTCGTCGATCGCCCGGCGCGTCCAGAGCTTGAAATCGGTCGCCACCTGGTCGTTGCGCGAACGGGCCGTGTGCAGCCGTCCGGCGGCATCGCCGATCAGCTCCCGGAGCCGCGCCTCGACATTCATATGGATATCTTCCAGCGCCGTCTTGAAGACGAAGTCGCCGGCATCGATCTCGGCCTTGATCTTGTCGAGCCCCTGGGCAATGGCGGCGCCGTCAGCGGCGGTCAAGATACCCTGCTTGACCAGCATCGCGGCATGCGCCTTGGACCCGGCGATATCCTCGGCATAAAGCCTTTTGTCGATATCGATAGAGGCATTGATCGACTGCATGATGGCAGCCGGCCCGGCCGCGAAACGTCCACCCCACATGGCATTGGCCCCGGCAGTGTCGGCGGCCCCGGCGGTGTTGGCGGCCGCGGCTGCCGGTTGGGGGCTGGACGGGGACTTGGTACTCATCGCGACCACAAGATCCTTCTCGCTTGACGGTGACTGGCTCGGCCTATCGCCGGAATTGCCGCGACTTTAACCGGTTTGTCGCCGTCTCGCCATAGCCGGCCGGGGAAAACAACGGCGCGGCGACTGGCTTTCCCGGCGGATCGCTGGCGGGAGGGCGCCGGAGCCGGGCGGGATGACCGGCCTGTGACCCTTGGCCGGATTGGCAAAGAGGCTGGGAGCACTTATATCGAGAACGCCGCCGGTGATCCTGCCGGCCCCGACGCAATCTCAAAAGGAGCTGTCTGTTGCGGCGCACCCTTCCAATACTTGTGGGTTTCGTTCTGCTGGCGCTCGCGGCCGGCGTGGTCGGCTACACGCTGCTGCCGAAGGCTGGAACGCCGGAAAATCCGGCATCGCTTGCTGCCGCCGGCGGAAGTACCTCCGGCAAGCCGGCCGATGAGCCGGTGGTGACGGGGCGCTTTCAGCCGGTTGCCGCCGGTCCGGACATTGCCGGGACCATCATCAGCGATCCCGAGGGCGACGTCGATCTCGGCCGCTACAAGGGAAAGGCGCTGCTGATCAATGTCTGGGCCACCTGGTGTGCGCCCTGTGTGGCCGAAATGCCCTCGCTCGACCGCCTGCAGGCCAAACTGGGCGGCGACCGCTTTGCCGTCGTCCCGGTGGCCGTCGACGAGCCGAACATGGCCGCGGTGCAGGATTTCATGAAGAAGTATCAGCTGCAGAACCTGCCGGTGCTGCTCGACCTCAATCACGCGATCGATCAGAAAATCCGTCTGCAGTCGCTGCCGGCGAGTTTGCTGGTCTCGCCCGAGGGCAAGATACTGGCGCGCTTCACCGGCGATAACAGATGGGATTGCGGCAAGCCCCTGGCGGCCCTGGACAGCTTTGCCAAGGACGGCACGGTGCCGACCAACACGCTTGAACCCTGTAGCGATTGAGCGCGGACAACAAAAGGGCGCGCCGGCTGGCGGCGCGCCCTTGATCTTCGCGACGAGCGACAGATATCAGCGCGTCGGGGTCGGCTTTTCGCCGCTGTAATCATAGAAGCCGCGGCCGACCTTCTTGCCGTACCAGCCGGCCTCGACATATTTCACCAGCAGCGGGCAGGGACGATACTTGCTGTCGGCAAGACCGTCATAGAGCACCTGCATGACCGCGAGGCAGACATCGAGGCCGATGAAATCCGCGAGTTCCAGCGGGCCCATCGGGTGGTTGGCGCCGAGCCGCATGGCGGTATCGATCGAATCCACCGAACCCACGCCTTCATAGAGCGTATAGACGGCTTCGTTGATCATCGGCAGCAGGATGCGGTTGACGATGAAGGCCGGGAAATCTTCCGAGGTCGCCGTGGTCTTGCCGAGACGCTCGGCCAGCTGCCGGATCGAATTGAAGGTCTCGTCGTCGGTGGCGAGGCCGCGAATGAGTTCCACCAGCTGCATCAGCGGCACCGGATTCATGAAATGCATGCCGATGAACTTGGACGGCCGGTCGGTGGCGGCGGCGAGGCGGGTGATGGAGATCGACGAGGTGTTGGAGGCAATCATCGCTTCCGGCTTCAGCACCGGACAGAGCGATTTCATGATCTCCTTCTTCACTTCTTCCTTTTCGGTGGCGGCTTCGATGACGAAGTCGCTGTCCTTGAAAAGATCGTAGCTGGTGCCGGTCTTGATCCGCTTCATGGCCGACTGGTGATCGGCTTCGGCGATCAGGTTGCGCTTCACCTGGCGCGCCATGTTGCGGTCAATGGTCTCGAGCGCCTTCTTCAACTGCGCTTCGCTGATATCGACCAGCGTGACGTCGATTTTCGCCAAAGAGCAGACATGGGCAATGCCATTACCCATTTGACCCGCGCCAATGACGCCAACCTTGTCAATCATCGCAACTTCCTCAGTTCTGAAAACCGACACGGCCGGATCCATTTGGACCCGGCCGTACCGTCTGGTTCTTATTTCGATACGGCGCTGGTCAATTCCGGCACCGCCTGGAACAGGTCGGCGACCAGTCCATAATCCGCCACCTGGAAGATCGGCGCGTCTTCATCCTTGTTGATGGCGACGATCACCTTGCTGTCCTTCATGCCGGCGAGGTGCTGAATGGCACCGGAGATACCGACGGCGATGTAGAGCTCGGGTGCCACGATCTTGCCGGTCTGGCCAACCTGATAGGTGTTCGGCACGAAGCCGGCATCGACCGCGGCGCGGCTGGCGCCGACGGCGGCGTTGAGCTTGTCCGCCAGGGCATCGAGCAGCTTGAAGTTGTCGCCATTCTGCATGCCGCGGCCGCCGGAAACGACGACGCGGGCCGAGGTCAGTTCGGGGCGCTCCGACTTCGCCAGTTCCTGGCCGACGAAGGTCGAGAGGCCGGCATCGCCGCCGCCGCCGATCTTTTCGACCGCAGCAGAACCGCCGGTGGCGGGGGCCGCATCGAAGGAGGTGGCGCGGACGGTAATCACCTTGATCTTGTCGCTCGACTGCACGGTCGCGAGGGCATTGCCGGCATAGATCGGGCGGACGAAGGTATCGGCGCTTTCGACGGCGCTGATTTCCGAGATCTGCTGCACATCGAGCAAAGCGGCAACGCGTGGCAGCACGTTCTTGCCGGTCGCCGTGGCGGTGGCGAGAATGTGGCTGTAATTGCCGGCCAGGCCGACCAGCAGCTTCGCCAGGTTTTCCGCCAGGCGGTTGCCATAGGCGGCATCATCCGCCAGCAGCACCTTGGCGACACCGCCGACCTTGGCGGCTTCATCGGCCACGGCGGCGGCATTGGTGCCGGCCACCAGGATATGCAGGTCGCCGCCGATCTTTTGCGCGGCGGTCACCGCATGCAAAGTGGCGGCATTCAGCTTGGCACTGTCATGCTCAGCGATAACGAGAATGCTCATGATTGATCCTCAACAACTTGATGGGGTCGGTGAAGCAATGCGGCCGGACCCGGCGCGCTGCTATCGTCACGACCGTCAGATGACCTTGGCTTCGTTGCGCAGCTTGTCGACCAGTTCGGCGACCGACTTCACCTTGATGCCGGCCTGACGCTTCGGCGGTTCGACCACCTTCACCGTCTTGAGGCGCGGGGTGATGTCGACGCCGAGTTGTTCCGGGGTCAGCGCATCGATCGGCTTCTTCTTCGCCTTCATGATGTTCGGCAGCGAAGCGTAGCGCGGCTCGTTGAGACGCAGATCGGTGGTCAGCACGAAAGGCAGCTTCACGGTGATGGTCTCGAGACCGCCATCCACCTCGCGGGTGACATTGGCGGTGCCATTGTCGTTCAGCACCAGCTTCGAGGCGAAGGTCGCCTGGGCGCTGCCGAGCAGGGCCGCCAGCATCTGGCCGGTCTGGTTGGCGTCGTCGTCGATCGCCTGCTTGCCGAGGATGCAGATCTGCGGCTGTTCCTTGTCGACCACAGCCTTCAGCAGCTTGGCGACGGCCAGCGGCTGCAATTCGCCATCGGTCTGCACATGGATGCCACGGTCGGCGCCCATGGCCAAAGCCGTCCGGATGGTTTCCTGGCACTGCACCGGGCCAAGCGATACGGCGACCACTTCCGTGGCCTTGCCGGCTTCCTTCAGACGCACCGCTTCTTCGACGCCGATCTCGTCAAAGGGGTTCATCGACATCTTCACATTGGCGGTCTCGACGCCCGTGCCATCCGCCTTGACGCGGACTTTCACGTTGTAATCGACGACCCGCTTAACTGCGACCAGAACTTTCATTTCGCATCTCGGTTCAAAGAAGGTTCAACACTTGCCAGCTTTCCGCATGGCACGATGCAAGAGTGCGCTTGGCGCAAGCTCTTGACTAATGCCGGGCCATCCGGACCGCTCCCCCGCTCGTGAGCAGCCGGCTTTTGCAACCGGCCCAAATTTCGCAGGCGCACAATAAGGGCGTGACATGATCGTGTCAACGACACCCCCGGACTTGTCCGAATGCGTCCGGCTTATGCATTTTCGCGAAATTTTCCTGCGTTTTCGAGCGGCTTGGCGGATTTGGTTAACGCCATTCTATGCTATTTGCGACAGCCGGTTTGCGGCGTCGGAGACCCTGGCGCGGTGCGCGGAAGGATCTGAGCAGGCAGCACGATCAGGTGGTGATGTTGAGAAAAACCGCCGTTGTCGTCACCTGTGTCACGGTGACGCTTTCGATGCCGAACAAGCTGCTGCCGGCCGCATCGCCCGCGGCGGCATCCGCGGCATCTGCCTGGTCGGCGACCAGTTCCTGGCTGGCGGCGGAAATATCGTGGTTAACTTCGGCCTGAGCGTCATCAACCACACGCTGCAGCTCATTGAAGAAGCGATCATCCTCGTTGCCCTCGCCGGCCTTGCGCTTGCCGCGGGCGAGGCTGGCGATGAAGGCCAGCAACCCGCGCGCCTGCGACAGGGCGTTATTGGCGTCGGTGGAAAGGCTGTTCAATGCCTTCTGACCCCAGGCGAATTTATCGCCATCCTGCGGTGGTTCCTGGGCATAGAGCGGCGCATTGCCGTCATCCGCCTTCTGCTTGAGCTTTTCGGCCAGCGGATCGTTCTGGTCGCTGGGCGCGGCGGAGGCATCTTGATCACCCGCGGTCTGCTGCGGCGCCGTCTTGTCGGCAGCGGCCGTACCGGGGGTTGCATCTCTCGTTGCGCCGCTTGCGGCGTCACGCGTCGCGGCTTCAGTGCCCGATGCTCCGGCGTCCGATGCTCCAGTGCCCGATGTATCAGTGCCCGATGTATCAGTGCCCGACGTATCGGTGCCTTTGTCGGCTGCGCTGCCACCCGTTGCGGCGAGCGGGACGGCGCCGCTATCGCCGCTGACGCTATCGACCACGCCGCCGGCGAGATCATGCGCAGCCGAAGCAACCTCGCGCGCCGCCGCCGCCACTTCCTGGGCCAAGCGCCGCAATTGCTGCTTGTCGCCGCTGGCCGCTGCCAGTTGCGCCTGCAGGCGCAGGGACTGCAGCTTGGCTTTGGCCTGCTGCATCTTCTGCGCCGCGATCTCCTTGTTGTCGGATTTCGAGGCGTCCTGCAGCTTCTTCATCGTATCGGCGCTGGGTGCGCGTTCGGCCGCCTTGTCGGCGGCGCGCTGCCAGAAATCCTTCATCGGGCCGCTGGTCGCGCCTTTGGGCAGGGCGACGGCGGATTTGGCTTTCAGCGTGCCGGTGTCGGCGCTTCCGCTCGTGTCTTTCTCGTCGGCGGGGTTCTTGGACGCGTGCTTGCCGTTGTTCTGGGAGAGAATCTGCGCTTCGCGGCGATAGCTTTCGCTCCGCATTGTCAGCTGCAGCAAGCCATGGGCTTCTAACATCGCGACACCTCGACGGCCCCTTTTGGGCAATGGCCCCTTCTGGGCCCGAACGGACAGGATGCTAACATATTACAGATGAAATTCCTAACCGAAGCTTAAAAAAACGGTCGGTGTGCCACCGAGTTTATCGGGCGGATCGATGCGGGAGCCGAGGCTTGCTCACGTCTTAAGGTTAAGCGCGGCCGGCTTCGGCTCGGACCCGGTATCGCGGGCCGGTGGAACAGTGCCGGCGATTTGCTGTCCGACCGCATAAACCTTGGCGGTGAGGGCGCTTTCCGCCTGGTCCAGCAATTGCGAAAGGCCGTTCAGGGTCACACCCTGTTCCAAGGGCGAACCCTGGTCATGTGATCCGCTTTCGGCCGCGCCGGAAGGCGGGGTTGCGCCAACGGCCTCGTTCATGGAGGCCAGCAGGCTGCGCGCGTCGGTAATCACGGCACCGGCCCGGGCATTGAGGGCAGCCAGTTCATGCAGGCTGGAGGCAATGCCGCCGCTGACGGAGGATCGCTGCGCCGCCGCACCTTTGGCGGGCTCCGGCTGCGTGAAGAGCCGGGCGATGTCCTCGGGCTTCAATCCGAGGGCCGTCAAATCGGTTGCACCCAAATCGGTCGCGGCCGGATCGCCGCGGTCGGTTTTGGACTTTGTCGTTGCGGTGCTGCCGCTCGCCGCGACCTTGGCGGCGATGGCATTGGCGAGGTTCTCGGCATTCTGCCCTGCGGCAACACCGATGGCGACGGCATGGACCGCCAATTGCTGCAAGGTCGAGAGGTCGCCGCTGGCCGCCGCTGCGTTGGCCTGATTGCGCAAGGCACTCAACTGGGCGCTGGCGGCGTCGAGGCTGACGCTCGCATCCACCTCGACCGAGGTCGCTGCCGCCAACTTGGATTTCGCCGCCAGGCGCGGATCTGCCCGCGAGGACTGGCCAGCCGCCTGGGTCGGGGCCGGCTGCGCGTTCGGCGGGGGCGTGGGTCCCACCTTGTCGCTCATCGCCAAACCTCATGCATCCGCGGTGGCGACATCGGTGACCCTAACGGTTCTTGCCGGGAACCCAGAGCACATCCCCGGCGCCGCGGTCATTGACATGGCGTGAGAGAACGAAGAGATGATCGCTCAGACGGTTGATGTATTTGATGGCCTGCGGATTGACCGGGCCGGTTTCCGCCAGGGCCGTGATCTCGCGTTCCGCCCGGCGGGAAATTGTGCGCGCAAGATGCAGATAAGCTGCCGCCGCGGTTCCGCCCGGCAGGACGAAGGAATTGAGCGGCGCCAGTTCGGCATTCAGCGCGTCGATCTCCTGCTCCAGCCGCTCGACCTGGGCGGAGATGATGCGCAGGGGCGGATAATCGGCCGGGTCCTCCGGTGTGCAGAGATCGGCGCCGAGATCGAACAGATCATTCTGGATGCGCCCCAGCATGGCATCTACTTGAGCGATCCCGCCGGTATGCAGGCGAACCAGCCCGACCGTCGCATTGGTTTCGTCGACGGCGCCATAGGCTGCGACGCGCAGGTCATGCTTGGGCACCCGCTTGCCATTGCCAAGCGACGTGGAACCTTTGTCGCCGCCCTTGGTATAGATCCGTGTCAGCTGCACCATGGGGCGATCGCTCCTCAGCGCGCCAGCATGTAGCCAATGAAACTGGCCACGGTGAGACCTTGGAACAGGATACGGTAGCGCATCAGCTTGTTGCCGTAGCGCTTGTTGAAGGCGCCGCCCTGGGCCATGCCGAACACGCCGGTCAGCAGCGTGGCGAGGGTTGCGACCGCAAAAATGCCGGTCAGGATGATGAAGATATTAGCCATGAAAACACTATATCCTGTTAAGGTCGTGGAAAACAGGGCCTTCGGCGGACAATTCCGAGGTCCCGAAGGGTGCCTTTATAGCGCAACAATTCTTTGCTGCCGCCCTGCTTGACAAAGAGCGGCGCCACCGCGTCAGTTGGCCGCGGAACATGATCATGAAATGGGAGGCCGGAGGTCGGCGATGCAATATCTGACGTTGAAAAATGGCGATCGCGTGCCGGCCCTCGGCCTCGGCACCTGGCGGATGGGCGAGCAGGCCAACCGCGCCAAGGACGAAGTGGTCGCGCTGCAATGCGGAATCGATCTCGGCATGACGCTGATCGATACGGCGGAAATGTATGGTAACGGCGGTGCCGAGCGGATTGTGGGTGAAGCCATCCGGGGTCGCCGCGATGGGCTCTATCTGGTCAGCAAGGTGTTGCCGAGCAATGCCAGCCGAAAGGGTACGATTGCTGCCTGCGAGGCCTCGCTGAGGCACCTGGGTACGGACCGACTCGATCTCTATCTGCTGCACTGGCGCGGCAACTATCCCCTGGCCGAGACCATGGCGGCTTTTCTCGACTTGCAGAAGGCCGGCAAGATCCGCGCCTTCGGGGTCAGCAATTTCGACGTCAAGGACATGCAGGATTGGCTGGGCGTGAGCGGCGCGGCGGCGACTGTCGTCAATCAGGTACAATACAGCATCAATTCGCGCGGCATCGATTTTGACCTGCTGCCCTGGAGCATCAAGCAGAACATCGCCGTCATGGCCTATTGCCCGCTGGCGCAGGGCGACATCCCGGATGAAGGCGCCCTGAAAAAGGTCGCGGCCCGGCACAACGCAACGCCGGCGCAGATCATGCTGGCCTGGTGCCTGCGCTCCGGCCATGTCATCGCCGTTCCGAAGACCAGCAATCCCGCCCGTATGGCGGAGAATGCCAAGGCGGCGGATATCCGGCTGACCGCCGAGGATCTCGCCGAACTCGACCGCGATTTTCCGGCGCCGAAGCGCACCGAGCCGCTGGCGATGACCTGAGATGGATTGCCGCCGGACCGCGATGACGGAAGCCGCCGGAATGCCGCGCCGGGCCGGCCGGCCATCTGAACCGCGGCTTGGCTCTGGGGACGCGATTTCCCATATCCTGCGGGAGCCTTTCCGCCGATAGGAGGATGCAATGTGGTCCTTGTCGAAGCATAAGCAGGAAATGCCGAAGCCCGGCGAGGCGCTGCCGGGCCGCACGACGGCGATGACGGTGGCGCCGACCCATCTCGTCACCAAGGGCCGCATCGTGCCGCCTTTTCCGACCGGCAGCGAACTGGCGCTCTTCGGCCTCGGCTGCTTCTGGGGCGCCGAGCGCAAATTCTGGCAGTTGCCGGGGGTGCTGGCGACGGCCGTCGGCTATGCCGGCGGCTACACGCCCAATCCGACTTATGAAGAGGTCTGCACCGGCCGCACCGGCCATAACGAAGTCGTGCGGGTGATCTTCGATCCTGCGGAGATCAGCTATGACACGCTCCTGAAGACCTTCTGGGAAAGCCATGACCCGACCCAGGGCATGCGCCAGGGCAATGATGTCGGCACACAATACCGCTCCGGCATTTACGTAAGCTCGCCCGCCCAGCGCGCGGCCGCGCAAGCCAGCCGCGACGGTTATCAGCAGCGGCTCTCGGCAGCTGGCTTCGGCGTGGTCACGACTGAGATCGTCGATGCGCCGGAATTCTATTACGCCGAGGATTATCACCAGCAATATCTGGCGAAGAATCCCGGCGGCTATTGCGGCCTCGGCGGTACCGGCATTGCCTGCCAGGTCGGCATGGCGGTGACGGCAGCCTGACCAGACCCGGCAGAGCAAGGGGCCCCTTCCTCTTTCAAGGAAGAGGCCCTTCTGTGTCGTGGTTGCCGGTGCTACATCGCCTCAATCTGCCGCAACGTAGATCTCGCCCTTCTCGCGGAACTTCTCGGCCATCTCCTGCATCCCCTGCTTCTGCGCCTGGCTGCGGATGTCATGGGAGATCTGCATCGAACAGAACTTGGGCCCGCACATGGAACAGAAATGGGCGAGCTTGTGCGCCTGCTTTGGCAAGGTCTCGTCGTGGAACTTCAGTGCCGTATCGGGGTCGAGGGAGAGATTGAACTGATCCTCCCAGCGGAAATCGAAACGGGCGCGGGAGAGTGCATCGTCGCGGGCGCGGGCCGCCGGATGGCCCTTGGCGAGATCGGCGGCATGGGCGGCGATCTTGTAGGTGATGACCCCCGTCTTGACGTCGTCGCGGTCGGGGAGCCCCAGATGTTCCTTCGGCGTCACATAGCAGAGCATGGCGGTGCCGAACCAGCCGATCATGGCGGCGCCGATCGCCGAGGTGATGTGGTCATAGCCCGGCGCGATATCGGTGGTCAGCGGCCCTAACGTGTAGAAGGGCGCCTCGCCGCAGACGGCGAGCTGTTTATCGACATTGGCCTTGATCTTGTGCATCGGCACATGGCCCGGCCCTTCGATCATCACCTGGCAATCCTTGGCCCAGGCGATCTTGGTCAGCTCGCCCAATGTTTCCAGCTCGGCGAATTGCGCCGCATCGTTGGCATCGGCAATGGAGCCCGGGCGCAAGCCATCGCCCAGCGAGAAGCTGACGTCATAGGCGCGGCAGATATCGCAGATCTCCGCGAAGTTTTCATAAAGAAAGCTCTCGCGGTGGTGTGCCAGGCACCATTTCGCCATGATCGATCCGCCGCGCGAAACGATGCCGGTGACACGGTCGACCGTGAGGGGGATATGCCGCAGCCGCACGCCGGCATGGATGGTGAAATAATCGACACCCTGCTCGGCCTGCTCGATCAGCGTGTCGCGGAACACCTCCCAGGTCAGCTCTTCGGCGACCCCGCCGACCTTCTCCAGCGCCTGGTAGATCGGCACCGTGCCGATGGGAACCGGCGCGTTGCGCAGGATCCATTCGCGGATCTCGTGGATATTCTGTCCGGTCGAGAGATCCATCACCGTATCGGCGCCCCAGCGGATCGACCAGACCATTTTCTCGACCTCTTCCGCCATGGAGGAGGTGACGGCTGAGTTGCCGATATTCGCGTTGATTTTCACCAGGAAATTGCGGCCGATGATCATCGGCTCGGATTCCGGGTGGTTGATATTGGCGGGTATGATGGCGCGGCCAGCCGCCACTTCGGCCCGCACGAATTCCGCGGTCACGTAATCGGGTATGGCGGCACCCCAGTCATGGCCGTCACGCGCAGCCTGTGTGCGCGTCCGGTCGCGGCCGACATTCTCGCGGATGGCGATGTATTCCATCTCCGGCGTAATGATGCCGGCCCTGGCATAGGCAAGCTGCGTCACGGCCTGGCCGGCCTTGGCGCGCAGGGGCATATGGCGCAGCGGAAAGGTGAGGGGGGTATCGGCGCGGCTCAGATTGACGCCGTCATAGGCGATGACGTCGCCGCGCGCGGCGATCCAGGCCTCACGCAGTCGCGGCAGACCGGCGGCGATGTCGATCGACGCAGCCGAATCCGTGTAAGGGCCGGAGGAATCGTAAATCAGTACCGGCGGCTCGCCGGCGCTGGGGCTGACGGGGATCTCGCGCATCGGTACGCGCAAGTCGGGAAATAGCGTGCCATGCTGGTGAGTCTTGCGGGCACCCGGCAAAGGGCCGGAGGTGACGCTGGGCGTTGGAATGGATGAAAGACTGGTTGCTGACATCGGCTTGCTCCGCGAAAAGATTCGGGAGATCCGGTCCGCACCGTGAATAGGGAATGGAACGACGAAACAAAATGCGCGCGGCATTCCAATAAGGCTGACCTTCCCTACGCCAGTGTGAACTGGATCAGGTTCGAAGGGTCGTCATGCCGCGATCGAAACCGCCAATGACCTCTCAGCCCCTTGCCGGGACTCCCCTGGTAGTGAGCGGAGGCTAGTGCCTTTTGGTCATGTGCGTCAACCCGTAAGGCGGTCCTTATCCGCGATGCTGCAGCGCCAGCTTGGCGCCGAGGCCGAGATAGATGGCGCCGACGATCTTGCCTTGCCAACGCTGCAGCAAGACGAAGCGGCGGCCGAGGTGTCGCAGGAAGCCGGCGGCGAAGACGATCACCGTCGTCACCAGGATGCTGAGCAGCACGAAGATTGTGCCGAGCAGCAGCAATTGCAGGATCACCCGGCCATGTCCCGCATGGACGAACTGCGGCAAGAAGGCGAGGAAGAAGAGTGCCGTCTTCGGGTTGAGGATTTCCGCCATGACCGCCTGAGTGAAGGCCTGACGCGGCCTGATCGTCGCGACGGGTATGGTGGTCGCCGCTTCGCTCTTCTGCAGCATCGATCTGAGGCCGAGATAGAGCAGATAGGCGACGCCGAGATATTTGACGGCGCTAAAGGCGAGCGCCGAGGTCATCAGGATCGCCGAGAGGCCGAGGGCGGCCATCATCGTATGTATCATGTCGCCGGCGCCAATGCCGAGCCCGGTGGCAAGCCCGATCATCCGACCGCCAGTCAGGCTGCGGGTGATGGTAAGGATCACGGCCGGCCCCGGAATGACCATCAGGGTCAAGACGACGAAGACGAAGGTGGTCAGCGTCACGGTGTCGATTGGCAGCATGAAACGGCTCCTTTGGATCGCTCGTTGACAAAACTGATCATCTTGCCGATGACCTTCTCAACGTCGACTTATCTTGTCGAAGATTTAGCCATGCCGCCTAGTCCTTCACGACGGCCGTCAGGTTCATGGTGAGGCGCACGCCTGGCTTGGGCAACTCGCTGACGCCAATGACGGTACGCGCCGGGCGGTGGCTACCCATCATCTCGACGTAGGCGGTATTCATGGCCTCGAAATCGCTCATTTCCTTGAGGAAGATATTGATATGCAGCACATGATCTAGGTCGGAACCCACACTCGCGAGCATCACCGTGAAGGATTTCAGAATCTGCCGGGTCTGGCCGGCCACATCCGGCCCCGCCAGTTGACCAGTCGCGGGATCGACGCCGGCGGTGCCGCCGATGCTGATGAAGGGGCCGACCTTGGCAATATGATTATAGGGACCGATGGGTGTCGGCGTCAGGGGCGGCGTTGATGTTTCGACCTCGGGCATTGTCTGTCCTGAAATGTGAGGTAACTGCCGATGATGCCGAACCTACAACACCACCCGGCTCTTCAAATGATGCTTGAGCAGCGCGATGCGGTCGTTGCCCCAGAAGATGTCCGTGCCGACGGCGAAAGTCGGCACGCCGAAGACGCCGATCGCGCGGGCATCGGCGAGATGCTTGTCGAAGAGGGCCTTGGTTTCCGGTTGATCGATCGCCGCGACCAGTTTCTTGCCGTCGAGACCGGCGCGCTCGGCGATGGCCGCGAGGTCGCTGTCGTTCTTCGGCGTGGCGCGGTCCTGCATCACCGCCTGGAACAGAGCGAAGCTCATCGCCTGGCAGGCATCGAAGCGAAGTGAGGCGGTGGCCGCGAGCGCAATGCGCTGCCAGTCGCCCTGCCAATCGGGCGCCACCAGCGGCACCTCGTAATAATCGGCCCAGCGATGTACGTCCTTGTCGCGATAGACGGGATCGTATTGGCCGATCAGCTTGCGTCCGTCATAGGGATCGTCGCCGCGTGCATCCATCAGTGCCTGGAAGGAAAGCGGCTTCCAGCCGATGGTGCAGCCGAATTCCTTTTCGATCTCCGGCACCTGCATGGCGGCCAGATAGGAATAGCGGCTGTCGATGGCGAAATAAAAATCAAGCTGCATGGACTCCGATCCTCATGTGATGGGAGCGAAGTCTCGCCGTTTCGTCACCTCGCGGCAAGCCTCCTACATGCCTTTTCAATCAAGAATCGAAGGCTCCCGCCGGATCAGTCTTCCGCCGGATCAAAGCCGACCAGCAACAGCCGCGATTCGGGGCTGCGCGCCGTCAGGGACAATAACGGTGCCTCACCCGCACTGAGGTCGATCCGCAGGCTGTCCCAGGGTGCGAGCTCGGCCGCAGGGGCTCGGCCTTGCTGCTCGCCGGCATTGATCTCGAAGCGTCCGGCGAGGCTGAAGAGAATGCTCTGGCGGCCGGGCGGGCTGAAAGTCAGCGGCTGATCGGCGACCAGACGGATGATATGCGGCTGGGCGGAAAACCTGCTGAAGTCGTAAAGAATGTTGAAGACGATGCTGCGGCCTTGCCTCAATCGGCACATGGCCGGCCAATGGCCACGGAAGCGTGCCGGGACATGCGGTTCGGTGACGGAAAGAGCCGGGACCTCGTCAAAGTCGACATCGAAGCTGAGATCGAATCCGTTGCCATCCAACAGGGTGATGACGCGTTCGATTTCCGGTTCGTAATGCGAGAACGGACCATCCTGGGCGATCTCCGCCAATGCCACGCGCCAGCCGAACGTATCCGCCATGCCGGCGCTGGCCGGGTGCACGGCGATATCGCGCGCCGTGCCGCCGCCATTGCGCCAGGCGACGTGCTGATACTGGCCGAAGGGAAGGGGTGTCATCTGCATGATGGTGCGGCGGCGTCCGATCCGGCTCAGTTGCGGCCGCTGAGAAGACCGCGCGCCACCACCTGGGCCTGGATCTCCGCAGCCCCTTCGAAGATGTTGAGGATGCGGGCATCGCAAAGCACGCGGCTGATCGGATATTCCTGGGCATAGCCGTTGCCGCCATGCACCTGCAAGGCGTTGTCGGCATTGGCCCAGGCGACGCGGGCGGCCAGCAGCTTCGCCATGCCGGCCGGAATATCGCAGCGCCGGTCGCTGTCCTTCTCGCGCGCGGCGAAGTAGCTGAGCTGGCGGGCCACCATGGTCTCCACCGCCATCCAGGCGAGCTTGCCGGAAATACGCGGGAAGCTGATCAGCTTCTTGCCGAACTGAACCCGCTCGGTGGCGTATTTGAGGCCGAGCTCCAGGGCGCATTGGGCGACGCCGACGGCGCGGGCTGCGGTCTGGATGCGGGCGGATTCGAAGGTCGCCATCAATTGCTTGAAGCCTTCGCCCTCGGCGCCGCCCAGCAGGTTCTCCGCCTTCACTTCGAAGCCGTCGAAACCGAGCTCGTATTCCTTCATGCCGCGATAGCCGAGCACGGGAATCTCGCCGCCGGTCATGCCCTTGGCCGGGAAGGGATTGTCTGGTGTGCCGCGCGGCTTTTCGGCGATGAACATGGAGAGGCCACGATAATCCTTGCTGTCGGGATCGGTGCGGGCCAGCAAGGTCATCACATCGGTGCGCGCGGCATGGGTGATCCAGGTCTTGTTGCCGGTGATGCGATAGACGTAGCCATCCCTGACCGCGCGGGTCCTCAGCGAACCGAGATCGGAACCGGTATTGGGTTCGGTGAAGACCGCGGTCGGCAGGATTTCGCCGCTCGCCAGTTTCGGCAGCCAATGTTGTTTTTGTTGTTCGGTGCCGCCGAGACGAATGAGTTCGGCGGCGATTTCCGAGCGGGTGCCGAGCGAACCGAGGCCGATATAGCCGCGCGACAGTTCCTCGGTGACGACGCACATGGCGAGCTTGCCGAGGCCGGCACCGCCGAAATCTTCCGGCACGGTGAGCCCGAAGACGCCCATCTCCGCCAATTGTCCCACGACTTCGAGCGGGATGAGCTCGTCCTTGAGATGCCATTGATGCGCGTCTTCGCGGTGCTCTTCGGCGAAGCGTCGGAACTGGTCGCGCACCAGCAGCAGGGTCTCGTCGTCCAGCGCTGCTTCGCCGAAATCGCCGGCCTCGATCAATTCGGCGAGGCGGCCGCGTGCGACCGCGTTATTACCCTGATCGATCAAGTCGCGTACCGATTCCAGGATGCTGAGATCTTGGGAGGTAAGACCGAGATCGCTCGGCCGCACGATCTCGCCCTGGCTCATGGCGAGGCCGCCGGCAAGCTGCGCCAGATATTCGCCGAAAGCGATCTGCAGCATCAACTGTTCGGTCTCGCGCAACCGGTCGCTGGCCTGCAGCCGCTCCGCCCAGGCCAACATCTGGCGCAAGGCTTCGACGTAAGTGGCGATCCAGGCGAAGCCATGGGCTGCGAATTGCGCGGCGTCGAAGGCGGCTGCGTCGATCTTGCCGCTGCGGCTGACCTCGGCCGTGATCCGCGACCTGGCGCTGTCGAGCAGGGCTTCGGCTGCGGTCAGGCCCGCCCGGCAGCGGGCGAGCAGGCCTTCCATCACGACGGCCGGCGCCGCCGTTTTCATTTGTGCACTCGGCATGGACCCGCCCTCAACCCTCGATCACGTCTTCCAGGGTGCGGCAACCGGGCCGCTTGGCCTGAACGAGCACCGCCATATTGCCCGGCTTATGCTGGTTCTTCAGCATTTTGGTATGGGCAAGCGGAATGTCGTTCCAGCCGAAGACCTCGGACATGCAGGGATCGATGCGGCGCTCGACCACCAGGTTATTGGCCTGGGAAGCCTGCAGCAGGTTGGCGAAATGGCTGCCCTGGATGCGCTTTTGCCGCATCCAGACGAAGCGCGCATCCATGGTCAGGTTGTAGCCGGTGGTGCCGGCGCAGAACACCACCATGCCGCCGCGCTTCACCACGAAGCACGAGACCGGGAAGGTGGCCTCGCCAGGATGCTCGAAGACGAAATCGACGTCGACGCCCTTGCCGGTCACACCCCAGATCGCCTTGCCGAATTCACGCACTTTTTTCATATAGGCGTTGTAGCCTTCGGTGTCGTCGACATCGGGCAACTGGCCCCAGCAATCGAAGTCGTTGCGGTTGATGACGCCCTTGGCGCCCAGCGACATGACGAAATCGCGCTTGCTCTCATCGGAGATGATGCCGATCGGATTGGCGCCGGCCGTGGCGATCAGCTGGATCGCCATCGAGCCGAGGCCGCCCGAGGCGCCCCAGACCAGCACGTTATGGCCGGGCCGCAGGATATGCGGGCGATGACCGAACAGCATGCGATAGGCGGTGGCGAGGGTGAGGGTATAACAAGCGCTCTCTTCCCAAGTGAGATGCTTGGGACGCGTCATCAGCTGCTGCGCCTGCACCCGGGTGAACTGGGCGAATGAACCGTCCGGCGTCTCATAGCCCCAGATGCGCTGCGAGGGCGAGAACATCGGGTCGCCACCGTTGCATTCCTCGTCGTCGCCGTCGTCCTGGTTGCAATGGATGACGACTTCGTCGCCGACCTTCCAGCGCTTCACCTTGGAGCCGACCGCCCAGACGATACCGGCAGCGTCCGAACCGGCGATATGGAACTCGGCCTTATGCACATCGAAAGGAGAGATCGGCTTGCCGAGGCCGGCCCAGATGCCGTTGTAATTGACGCCGGCCGCCATCACCAGGACGACGACCTCGTTGCTGTCCGGCTGCGGGGTGGGCACCACCTCGACCTGCATCGACTGTTCCGGCGGGCCATGGCGCTCGCGGCGGATTGCCCAGGCATACATCTTCCCCGGCAGGTGACCGAGCGGCGGAATCTCGCCGATCTCGTAGAGGTCCGTGACGACCGGGACGGCGGGCTTGGCCGGTGTGCCGGTCGCGGTGGAACTGCCGCCGTGAAGCGGGACAATTTCGGCCGATTGGATCTTCGCGGTGTCGCTCATAATGCCTTACTTCCCCTCAAGCATTGGTGCTGGGTCATCTGCGCTTCTCATCTGCTCCTGGGGCAGGCTGTCTGTGCAACCTTGGTCCCCGACGGCTGCCGCAGGTTCGGCTCGGCCGTCTCTTCGCATTCGCAGCAAGTCTGTCATCTTTGCATTCGCAATCGCGGTAGCGCAACCGTAATTTATCACAAACTTACGTTACCGATAACAGATACGCATGATTAAAACCAAAGTACAAAATAATGAGAAACAATATTTCAATTTAAGGTCAATGCCCCTGACCTGATGAAGAATTAAGAGACTGCGAATCTGACCTAAAATTGCATATCAGCTTTGTTAACGGTCACATTGTTATGCTGCACTGCAGTGCTAATATCATTTACCGGCCGGAAGTTCCCCTCGTTCCGGTGGCTTCATTACGGATCGACCCATGCCTTTGCCTCTGCTTGCCCTTGCCCTTGCCTCATTCGGGATCGGCACCACGGAATTTGTCATCATGGGTCTGTTGCCGGAGGTCGCCAAAGACCTCGGGATCAGCATTCCGCAGGCCGGGCTGCTGGTGACAGGCTATGCGCTGGGCGTCGTCATCGGCGCACCGATCGTCGCCATCATCACCAACCGGCTGCCGCGCAAGACCACGCTGATCGGTCTTGCCTGCGTCTTCATCCTGGGCAATTTCCTCTGCGCCGTCGCCCCCACCTATGAATTGCTGATGGTGGCGCGGGTGGTCACCGCCTTCTGCCATGGCGCCTTTTTCGGTATCGGCGCGGTTGTCGCGGCCGATCTCGCCCCGCCCAATCAGCGTGCCCGCGCCATCGCCATCATGTTTGCCGGACTGACCATCGCCAATATTCTCGGCGTGCCGGCCGGCACGGCGCTGGGCCAGGCGCTCGGCTGGCGCGCGACTTTCTGGGCCGTGGTCGGCATTGGCACGATCGCCGCCGCGGCGCTTGCCGTCTGGGTGCCGGCACGGATCCCGCACCAGCCCGGACGCGTGCTGCGCGAGTTCCGCGTGCTCGGCAATGTCCAGGTGTTGCTTGCCATGGCGATGAGCGTCATGGCCTCGGCCAGCTTGTTCAGTGTCTTCACGTATATCACGCCGATTCTGCGCGATGTGACCGGCCTGACGCCGAAGACCGCGGCGGCGGTGCTGCTGCTGTTCGGCGGCGGCATCACGGTCGGCAATTTCATCGGCGGCAGGCTGGCGGACTGGCGCTTGATGCCGTCGCTGATCGGCATCTTCATCACCTTGACGCTGGCGCTGTGCATCTTCGCTTTCACCAGCCATGTGCCGCTGCCGGCAATGGCGACGATCTTCATCTGGGGGGCGATCGATTTCGCTCTCGTGGCGCCGCTGCAGATCCGTGTCGTCGACAAGGCCATCCACGCGCCCAATCTTGCCTCCACCCTCAATCAGGGCGCCTTCAACCTCGGCAACGCCGCGGGTGCCTGGATCGGCGGCGCGGCACTGACCTTCGGCCTGCAATATGCCGATCTGCCCTGGCTCGGCGCCGTTCTGGCGCTGGGCGCTCTCGGTCTGTGCCTGCTCTCGCAGTTTCTTGAGCGGCGGCAATCGCAAGCGGCCTATGCCGCGGCGTGAGCGTCATTGAGCCTCGTTGACCGTCGCCGCCGCCGGGCGTAACCCGGCCGTTCTCGGATATCGGATATCAGCCATTGCGACAGATCGATTTGAGGGTCTGCCAGTCGCCGGCGGACATGGCAGGTTCGCCGCTTGAATCCTGTTTCGTGGCGGCGGCTCGTTCCTCCAGGCCCGGATGATCCGACAGGAGCACCGGGATGTGGAGCCTCTCATCCTTCTTGAGAAGGTCGAAAAATGCCGCCAGCCCGTCGGCCCGGATATGGGCGCGATGCAGCAGCGCCACGGCCCGCTCATCTGCCTGGCGTTCCATGTCGCGCGTATAGGAAAGACCGGCCATCACCCGGCCGATATTGCCGAAGGCGTTATTTCCGAGCACCAGGTTGATCGCGACACCGAGGCCAAGCTGTTCGATGAGGCCGCGTGTCGGATGGCGCATTTCCAGATGCCCCATCTCATGTGCCAGCACGCCGGCCAATATCTCCGGTGTGTCAGCTTTGGCAATCAACCCGCTATAGATGATGATGTGGTTGCCGGGCAAAGCGAAGGCGTTGATGTCCTTGGTCTCAACGACGTCGAGCGTCAGTGGAACGGCCCGAATGTTTTCAGGCATGAGGCGCTCACCCAGACGATCGAGCACGGCTTGCGCCGCCTCATTGGCGCAGATCTGTTCATGCTCGACGATACGCTCGCGCACCGGGTCGCCCAACTTCGCATCCCATTGCAGTGGCATCAGCTGGACTGCGGCGATGGCCAGCCTGGGCAGCCCGAAATAGCATCCCAGGACGACTGCCAGGCCGGCAAGCGCCAGGCCGCCGATGGTCTTGGCGACGGCTGTTCGTTCGCGCCGCTTCCAGTGCTTCAGATGAGCCGCGGCCTGAAGCATCTGGTCGCGCTGCGGCGATGGCGAGAGGATCAGCCGCGCTTCCGGTTCGCCGCGGCAGCGAAACGTCATCTCGCCGTTCATCTCGTTGCGATCGATGGCCGACATCTCGGCAATCGGCCAGCGGGCGATCGGCGTCATGTCCTCTCTTGCGAGCAGGACGAGGATGCGTTCCTGGAAGGCGATTTCCACGTCGCGCGGGCGAGCGGTCTGTCCGTCATAGAAACGGCTGGTTCGGGTTTCGCTCTCCGCCATCGTGGGCCCCTCGGATGATCGGACTGCCTCCACTGCCCGCCTTACCAGAAACCGGCGTCGAAGGTTTCCAGCAGCCCTTCGCCGGTCCTAGGTTTTGGCAGGGTATTCTGTTTCAGTCGCTCGATATCGATCTCTCCGATGATCTCAAGCCGATCGGCAAAGAAGCGCAGGCTGCGATGTACGATGATGGGCAGGCCGATGCCCAAGGTGACGGCCAGGATCAGGATATTGCCGAGCCAGAAACGGAAGTAATCCAGCGCGCCCATGGCGCTGCGGAAGGTGAGGTTATCGAATCGGAGGCCGGCGGCGATAGCCTTGAAGAAGGAAGCTGCATACCAGGAAAAGGCAAACACGCCGATGATGGCGGCACCCAAAATAACGCAAAGATAGGCTGCGAAAAATAACCAGGCCATGCGCGCCATCTGCTCGGGGTCGGCCTGGCCGCCGCCGGGGTGGGAGAGGCGCGCGAAGAGGGTGCCGACATCGAAGATGTTGTAAAGCGCGGCCAGCAGCAGTGCCATGAGGACGACATAGGTGATAAAGCCGAGAAAGAAGGCTTTGTATACCGGCTTGGAACTTGCCTGGAGCGAGGCCTTGGCATCGCCGAAATAGCTGTTGTTGAAGCGCTGCTCGGCGAGCCGCATCTGCGCCCATGGGGTGGCGAGACCGGCGGTCACGGCCACCAGCAAGCTGTAGCCCAAGGCTCGGAAACCATAGGTCCAGGCGGAACCGGTCATCCCGCCGCGAATGCCCCGCCACAGGGTTCGCGTCAGCCGATAGCGCTGTGCCGCGTAAATGGCGACCATCGGCAAATAGATCAAGAAAAACGGCAGGATCAGATGAAGGACGGTGCCCAGCGCGGATTCCTGGCCGAACAGCAGGGCCCCTAGAAAGATGCCGGCATAGAAAAGCGAGAACAGGCCGATGACCAGGAGGAAGCCCAGGAAAAGCTCAAGTCCCGTCCCGGTATATTCCAATCTTTCGCCTTGCAGCTGCATGTGCGACCAGACATAGCGGCGCAGCTGGGCTTTGCCCCAAAAACGGTAGATCGTCAGCGTGACGATGTTGAGCAGGACGATCTTGATGAAAATCCAGTAAAGCGCGCCGATGCGGCCGTCATATCGCAATTTCTGGACGTGAGTCGTCCCCATGTGTGAATCCGGCATGCCCCCTCCCGATCACTCTTTTGAATTGAGCTAGTTTCTTATGTTCCCCTGAACGTTTTATAGAATAAGGGCAGCGCTCCTATCCTGGCAAGCGCCGAGTCGGGAATAAAGTCCGGTATGTTTTTGGAAAGCAGGGGCCCAAAAGAAAACCCGGCCTTCTGCGGCCGGGTTGTTCTGCCATGGGATCAGGTCAGGAGTCTTGATCGCATGGCAGCCAGTTTAGGTGAACCGGCTGGCGCCGGTTCCGGGACGCGCTTATCGGATCTCTGTCATGTTGGGGGCTCGACGGCGAGATCCGCTGGCGATGATAGAACGGCGTTTCCTCCTCTGCTGTTGACCAAATTTCGTCGCCGAGCCGTCGCAACGGCTCCACGAATTCATTTCATCAACACGCCCACACCGGCCCCGGCAGCACCGCCAATAAGTGCGCCGGCGACGGGAGCGCCGGTTAACAAGCCGATACCGGCACCGCCGGCCGCACCAATTGCACCGCCGGTCAAGGCGCGCTGCTGCGTATTGCTCATGTTCGAACATGCCGCCGTCACGGCAAGCATTGTCACGAACACAGGCGTCAAGGCCGACTTCCCGGCATGCCACATATTTCGCTCCGCGATCCGTGTGACCCGCTGGGCTGCCTTAGGCAGCTGACCAAGCGGTTGGTCGGAAGACCACGGGAATATAACGATCAAGCTACGGGTGCAGGCGTGATCTGGCTCGCATTAAAACTGTGATAAAACTGTGATCGTGGTTTCACGAAGCGAAGCAAAGCGCGCTGTCACAAGAAGATTTTCCCGCGAAGGATTTCTTTGCAGCGACGCAACGAGACGAGCAGATGCCCGCGAACGCGGTTCGGTAGAACGACGTGCGATTATAGATTGGGGGCGATCGGCAGGCGGACAGTCACCTTCAGGCCGCCTTCGGCACGATTCTCGGCGAGGACCGTGCCGTCCATCAGCTCAACGTTACGCCGCACGATGGCGAGGCCGATGCCGAAATGGGAATCGCCGGTATTGCTGTCGGCGATCAGGGCGGCGATGTCTGGGCGATGCGAGAAATGGCGTTCGAAAATCCGCTCCAGATCTTCGGGCGCCACGCCCGGGCCGTTATCTTCGATGGTCATGCGGGCCATGCCGCCTTTGGCCTGAAGACTGACCTGCACCACCGATCCGCCGGGTGAAAAGCTGATCGCATTGTCGATCAGATTCTCGACCACCGTCTCGATCGCCTCTTCCGTACCGGCCACGCGCAACCGGTTTCCGGCGACGACATTGACCCGGACGCGCTCGGCGCTCGGCAAGGTGGCCTGCGCATCGTTGAATCCGCGCGCCATGTTGAACAGCAGGGCGGTCAGGTCGACGGCTTGCCGGGGCGCATTCATCAGCTCGGCAATGGTTTCATCGACACGACGCGCCGCAGCGACCAGGCCGTCGAGGCGCGCAATGGCCCGGTCGATCACCTGGACGGCGTGCTGCCCGCGCGTATCGCTTTGGGTCAGTCGGCGCAACGGCTCCAGCGATTGCGAGATGGCGGCCAAGGGCGCCTTGAACGCATGGGCGTTTTCCTCGGCGGCATCGCGGATGCTGCGGGCCGAGGCATGCAAGGTGGCGACCAGCCGGTCGAATTCCCCGGCGACCGCGGCAAGTTCCGGCACCGGCGAGGTCTCAGCGAATGACTTGCCGATCGGCGTACGCCCGCGCCGGATCTGCCGGGCAAGATCGGCGAAGCGGCGGATGCTGAGCCACATGGTGCCGCCGAGAATGAGGAACAACACGGCGATCATCGCGTAGAACAAGGCTGCAAGGCGCACGGCCGGTGTCTGCGCGAAAGGCTGCGTCAGCGATTCGCCGGCGAGATCGCTTTCGGCATAAGCGGTGATCACCACCCAGCAGCCGAGATCGGTATAGAAGGGCGTGATCGAGGTCAGCAGTTCGACCTGTCCGCTGGGTGTGGTGAAATTGGTCGCCAAGGGCTGGTTGCCGCCGCAGCTCTGTTCGAGATGCCCCAGCACGCCGGTATCGGTCAGGCTCTGCTGCTCGGCCTTGAGATAGGTGGCATCGACATGCGGGCTGGCCGCGACATAGAAGAAACTGTCCCCCTGGCCGGTCGGGCGCAGCAGCAGCTTGATGCGCAATTCCCCGCGGCCGAGTTCGTCGACGGCTTTGGCGGCTTCCACAACCGCCTTCGGCCCCAACGATTTCAAGCTGTCTTCCAGGCTTTGCGCCACCAGGCGCCCCTGGATCTGCAGGTTACGCAGCAGCAGCTCCTGCCTTTCGCGATCGGCGGCTTCGAAGCGGCCGTAGAGAATGGCCGGGACGACCAAAAAGACAATAGCCAGCAGCAACAGCTTGGCGGTCAGCGATCCACTGAACAGCCGGAGCAGTCTATGCATCGCTCACTTTCCAGCGATAGCCATAGCCGGGATAGTTCTCGATCGCGGCAAAGCTGGCATCTGCTTCGGCAAATTTCTGACGGATACGTTTGACCAGCGCACGGACATTGGCGCGATAGCCTTCCGGCCCCGCGCCGGCGATGAAATTCTCGCCGCGCATGGTGTCGTAGATCTCGCGATAGCTGACATCGCGGCCCGAGGTCGCCAGCAATTGTACGGCACGGTATTCGCCGAGTGTCAGTTCAACGACCTTGTCACGCCAGGTGGCGCGATGCTGCGCGCTGTCGAGGGTCAGCGCGCCGATGGTGGCCGGTGCCGATACATCATTCGTCGGTGGCATGGCGACCGCGCCCAGCACGCGCTCGATCCGGTGGCGGAGAATGGCAAAGCTGCGGGTCTTGCCGACGAAGTCGGCAGCCCCTTCGCGCAACGCCGATTCTTCATAGAGCACATCATCATGCGAGGTCAGGAACAAGGTTGCCGTGATGATGCCGCGCCCGCGCAATTGCTTCAACAGCTCGAAGCCGGTCATTCCCGGCATCTTCCAATCGAGAATATAAAGATCTGCGGGCAGCGGGCCTTTTTCCAGCTCCTTGAGCAATGCTTCGGGCGAATCGAATTCGCTGACCAGGTAATCGGCCTCGCGCAGATTTCCGACCAGCAGCGGCCGGAAGAGATCGTCATCGTCAACGACGATGATGGTTGCTGCCGCCGGTTTAGACATTGCTGTGAAACTTGTTGTAGCAGGCCTGGATGGCGTCGGTATCGGTGGCATTCGGCTTGATCTCATAACTCAGAACCCGCTGAGCACCGGTCTTAACGTCATAAAAGAGAAAAAGGTCCAGGCTGCAACCGTCTTTTTCGTATGACCACACGGTGGTGGAACCCTCGGTGCGCATGCGCGCCGGTGCCCCGATCAGTGCGCGAATGCCGTTCTCATCGCGCCCGATCATGTCATCGGGCCGGCTGCCGGCGACATGGTCCGGTTGACTGCCAGGCAGGCTGGCGACCTGGCTATTATCCGGCTGAACCGGGCCGGCGGGAGCGGTGTCGGGGGCAGTCTGATCCGGTGTTGCGCCTGGGCCTGATTGGCCCGGCTCAGCCGCTCCCTGCGGACCGCCACCCGATTGATCGGGCATCTCCACGGGTGCGGGATTGGCCGGCTTTTTCTTCGGTTTCGGCTTGGTTTTGGCAGCGGGGGGCGGTGCCGGCGGCCGGCCGCGCGTCACCGAGGGGCCGCTATAGACGGCGGCCTCTTCGACCGGGGCTGGCTGCTTGCGATCCCAGGGAAAGCCTTCGCACCCTGCCAGGGGCAAGGCGCTGGCGATGATCGCCGCCACGATCAGGGCCCGCCCAAAAGGGCGTCGCGTCGATCCTGACGGCGGGATGTGGTCGTTCCCGGGAATGGTATGAATCCGCTGCATGGTCTGCATTCTTGCGTAAGTGCTGAGAGACGGCAATGGAAGCTATCTTAAACTTCGAACGATTCATCAGCTTATTTGTCGGCTTGCGAGTTGACTTTCGCCCGGCGCCGTGAATACTGCGCCTCGTTCGTGGTGATTTGGTACCGGATTGCGGCCACGTTAAACAAGCAGCTAAAAGGTCGTCGGGCGCAAGCCATGAACCTCGACCTTATCCGGTTGAGGTTTTTTTATGTCCGGGGCAAGCCCGGCGGAGACGACGATGACAGTTAAACGCGATATCAAGGAATCTTGGCGCCCGGCGACCCGTCTGGTGCATGGCGGCCAGCTGCGTTCGCAGTACCAGGAAACGGCCGAGACCATTTTCATGACCTCGGGATATGTCTATCAGAGCGCCGAGGAGGCCGAGGCCGCTTTCGATAACAGCAAGCCCCGCTTCGTTTATTCGCGTTTCGGCAATCCCACCGTCGCGATGTTCGAGGAACGCCTGGCGCTGCTGGAAGGGGCCGAACTCGCGCGGGCGACGTCGAGCGGCATGGCGGCCGTTTTCGCCGCCCTCGCCAGCCTGGTGAAGGCCGGCGACCGCATCGTCGCTGCCGATGCATTGTTCGGTTCCTGTCAGTTCATCCTCGCTGAAATTTTGCCGAAATGGGGTGTGGAAACCGTCTTCGTCGATGGCCGCGACCTGGCGCAATGGCGTGCCGCCTTGGCGCAGCCGGCCAAGGCGGTGTTCCTGGAGACGCCGTCCAATCCGAGCCTGCGCCTGGTCGATCTCGAAGCGGTGGCGAAGCTGGCGCATCAGGCCGGCGCCACGGTGGTGGTCGACAATGTCTTCGCGACGCCGCTGCTGCAGCAGCCGCTGAAGCAGGGCGCCGATGTCGTGGTCTATTCGGCGACCAAGCATATCGACGGCCAGGGCCGCTCGCTGGGCGGCGCCATCCTCGGCAGCCGCAAATTCGTCGAGGAGACGCTGCAGCCCTTCCTGCGGCACACCGGCCCCTCGCTCTCGCCGATGAATGCCTGGATCCTGCTGAAGGGACTGGAGACGCTGGAACTGCGGGTCAACAAGCAGACGGCAACCGCCAAGGCGCTGGCCGAGCGGCTGCAGAGCCATCCCAAGCTCTCCCAGGTGCTGTATCCGACCCTGGACAGTCATCCCCAGGTCGAGCTGGCGCGGCGCCAGATGACGGCCGGCGGCACCGTCGTCGCCTTCAGCCTGAAGGACGGCAAGGAGGCCGCCTTCCGTTTCCTCAATGCGCTGCAACTGGTGCTGATCTCCAACAATCTCGGCGATTCGAAATCGCTGGCGACCCATCCGGCAACCACCACGCATCAGCGCCTGTCGCCGGAACTGAAGCTGAAGCAGGGCATCGATGCCGGCCTTATCCGCCTCTCGGTCGGGCTTGAGCATGGCGAGGATCTGCTGGATGATCTGCTGCAGGCGCTGGCGGCGGCCTAAGCAAGCATCGCTTTGATCATCCGTCCGGTCCGCGCCTGTGCTCAGGAGGCATTGAATGGCGCGGACCGGACAGGTCAAAAAATCGGCTCTGCAAACCAGCGGCAAATCTTCGGCTCGCAAGCCGTCGAAGGCGGCCGCCAAGGTCGGGGTGTCGCAAAAGACGGCGGCCGGCAAAGCGGCGGTCAAGACGAAGACCGCCGCCGACAAATCGCCTCAAGGAAAATCGCGCCAGGGGAAATCGCCCGAGGGGAAAACGCAGCGCAAGCCGGCGACGCTGGCCGGCGGCTGCCTGTGCGGCGAGATCCGCTACCGCATCACGCCCTTGGCTGCCGATATCGATTACTGCCACTGCGAGATGTGCCGACGCTGGAGCGGCGCGCCGGTCTCGGCCTGGGCGCAGGTTCCGGCTTCGCAGTTCCGCCTCCTCAAGGGCACGGCGACGCCCTACGCCTCGTCGAAAATCGGCATCCGTTATTTCTGCCCGACCTGCGGCGCCTCGGTCTTCATGACTGACCGGGACGGGACCAGCGTCGGCATCATGCTGGGGACGCTGGACGATGCGGCTGCGCTGCGGCCGACCGCCCATGGCTGGTGGTCGGCGCATCTGCCCTGGTTAAAACTCGAAGACGGGCTGCCCCATTGGCCGAAGGATCCGCCCTATGACGGATGAGGCGGTTCCGGCGGAATGCCGGCAATGTTACCGCTGACTGAGGATTTTCGCGGCTTTTCAGGTAATTAGGGCAGAATCACTGTCTTGCAGCCTGCTTCTTTGCCTCGCTATATTGCGCCGCAACATAGTTGTCATCGGAGGGGGAGGCCGAGATGGGTGAGCAGACTGGCGGCAAGGCGGGCGCGGCAAAGGGCACGGTGGCCCGGCGCGATCAGCCCTGGCTGTTCCGCACCTATTCCGGCCATTCTTCGGCCCGGGCCTCCAACCAGCTTTATCGCACCAATCTGCAGCGCGGCCAGACCGGGCTCAGCATCGCCTTCGATCTGCCGACCCAGACCGGCTATGACGCCGATCATCCCCTGGCCAGGGGCGAGGTCGGCAAGGTCGGCGTGCCGGTCAGCCATCTCGGCGACATGCTGACCCTGATGGAGAGCCTGCCGCTCGACCAGATGAACACCTCGATGACCATCAATGCGACGGCGCCCTGGCTGCTCGCGCTCTATGTCGCCGCGGCCGAAAAGCAGGGTGTCGCCCGCGCCGCCCTGCAGGGCACCGTGCAGAACGACATCATCAAGGAATATCTCTCGCGCGGCACCTATATCTTCCCGCCGCAGCCGAGCCTGAAGCTGATCACCGACGTGATCGCCTTCACCTATCGCGAAAGTCCGAAATGGAATCCGACCAATGTCTGCTCCTACCATCTGCAGGAAGCAGGGGCGACGCCGGAGCAGGAACTGGCCTTCGCATTGGCGACCGCCGTCGCCGTGCTCGACCACGCGCGCGACAGCGGCCAGATTCCGGCGGAAGATTTTCCGCAGGTGGTTGGGCGGATCAGCTTCTTCGTCAATGCCGGGCTGCGCTTCATCACCGAGCTGTGCAAGATGCGCGCTTTCGCCGAATTGTGGGACGAGATCTGCCGTGACCGTTACGGCGTCGAAGATGCGAAGCTGCGACGTTTCCGCTACGGCGTGCAGGTCAACAGCCTCGGCTTGACCGAGCAACAGCCGGAAAACAACGTCTATCGCATCCTGCTCGAAATGCTGGCCGTCACCCTGTCGAAGGATGCCCGCGCCCGCGCCGTGCAGCTGCCGGCCTGGAACGAGGCGCTCGGTCTGCCGCGCCCCTGGGACCAGCAATGGTCGCTGCGCCTGCAGCAGATCGTCGCCTATGAGACCGACCTGCTGGAATATGGCGACATCTTCAACGGCTCGCATGAAATCGCCGCCAAGGTCGAGGCCTTGAAGGCCGCGGCCCGTGAGGAACTGGCGCGGATCGAGGCCATGGGCGGCGCCGTCGCGGCGGTGGAATCGAGCTATATGAAGCAGCGCCTGGTTGAATCCAATGCGCGGCGCCTGGCCGCCATTGAAAGCGGCGAGCAGGTTGTCGTCGGCGTCAACAAGTTCACCGAAAGCGCCCCTTCGCCGCTGGTAGCCGGCAGCGACGGCGGTTTCCTCAAGGTCGACGACAAGGCCGAGCACGAGCAGATCGCGCAGTTGCAGGCTTGGCGTGCGGATCGCGACGCGGCGGCGGTGCAGCAGGCTTTGGCGCGGCTGGAAGCCGACGCGCGCGCTGATGCAAACATCATGGATGCGTCGATTGCCGCCGCCCATGCCGGCGTCACCACCGGCGAATGGGGTGAAGTGCTGCGCCGCGTCTTCGGCGAGTACCGTGCGCCGACCGGCGTCGGCCGGGCGGTCACCGAACTGAGCCGTGCCGATCTGGAGACGGTGCGCCGCCGGGTGGGCGATGTCTCCGCCCGGCTCGGCCGCCGAATCAAGATGCTGGTCGGCAAGCCGGGCCTCGACGGCCATTCCAACGGCGCCGAGCAGATCGCCGTCCGGGCTCGCGATGCCGGCCTGGAAGTGGTCTATGAGGGCATCCGCCTGACCCCCGCGCAGATCGCCAATGCGGCGCTGGAGGAGGGCGTCCATGTCATCGGCCTGTCGATCCTGTCGGGCTCGCATGTCGCCCTGGTGCAGGACGTCATGGAGCGGCTCCGCAAGCTCGGCCTGCGGGACGTGCCGGTGGTGGTCGGCGGCATCATTCCGCCGGCCGATGCGGCACAATTGATTGGCTTTGGCGTCGCCCGGGTCTATACACCCAAGAACTACGACGTCACCGCCATCATGGCCGATATTGTCGATCTGGTGGATCAGGGGACGCCCAAGGCGGCATGACGGCCGGCAGCATGATGGCTGGCAGCTTGCCGGCAGGCTGCCAGACCGTCTCAACCAGGTAGATCGTGACTTTGCCTTATAAAGCCCACCGGACGCCGGCGCCGCGTTTTGCTACCGATTTCCGTGCGCGGTTTCGCGAATTGCTGCGTTGGCGCCGCGACGTGCGTCACTTCAAGACCGATCCCTTGCCGGTCGGCCTGGTCGAGGAATTGCTCGACATGGCCTGTCTCGCGCCCTCGGTCGGCAATGCGCAGCCCTGGCGTTTCGTCACCGTCGACAACCCGGCGACGCGGGCTGCCATCACCGCCAATTACGAGGCGGCCAACCGGGAAGCCCTGACCGGCTATCACGGCGAACGCGCCCAGCTTTATGCCGGTTTGAAACTGGCGGGCCTGCGCGAGGCACCGCGGCATTTCGCCGTCTTCTGCGATATGGGGACGGCGCAGGGCCAGGGTCTCGGCCGGCGCACCATGCCGGAGACCCTGCTCTATTCAACCGTGCTTGCCATCCACACGCTGTGGCTCGCCGCGCGCATTCACGGCATCGGCCTCGGCTGGGTATCGATTCTCGATCCGGATGACGCCACGCAGGCGCTGGACGTACCGGAACATTGGCGCTTCGTCGCCTATCTCTGTCTCGGCTGGCCGGTCGAAGAGCACGATACGCCGGAACTGGAACGCACCGGCTGGCAGGCCAGGCAGGATGCCTGCCGCCAGGTGCTGCAGCGCTGACGGCGCATCACTTCTTCATTGCTGCAGGATGAGCGTCTGCTGCTGCACGCGCCAACCGCGCAGCTGGTTGAGGAAGCGCATGCCGAGCAGGGAATACTGCATCGGCGCCTGATTGACCTTGGCCGGCAGGAGCGCCATGACGATGGGGCCGATGGTCACGTTGTTGAGCGTCACCGGCGCTACATAGACAACGCCGTTCGCCGTTTCCGCCCGATCGATGAATTTCAGCTGATTGTCGGCGAAGCCGATGCGGCGCGCGTCATCGGGGCTGAGCACGATGTCGCTGGCGCCGGTATCGACCAGGAAGGTTATATAGGTGCCGTTGACCCGCGCCTGCACCTGGTAGTGCCCGTTCTCATTGAGCGGGAAACGAATTTCACGGGGGCTGCCGGATGAGCCTGCCGACGATTCCGACGTCGGCGGCGGGGCGGCGGTGGTCAAGATCCCATGGGCGGGAACCAGCTCGCCGAAGATGCGGTTGCCGATCTCCTGCGCCTCGAAGCGATAGGCATAGACCCAGACCAGTGCGAGACCGATGAGAAACCAGGCCGCCAGGGAGCGAAGCGCCGTCCCCGGTTGGCTGCGGAAGCGCAAGGCGACGCTGCCGACCAGCAACAGCAGCCAGCCGCAGCTGGCGAAGACACGAATGCGGTTCTGAGGATCGGCGAGAACATTGGGGAAGGCGCTGTTCAGCGCCAGCAGCAAGGCAGCGAGGACCGCTACCATCGCAACGGCAATGATCGTCACACGCATGATACAGCCATCGGATGCCGCCAGCCCGTCGCCCTTGGTAGCGTGACAGCATAGACGCTTCAGGCACCGCCCTCAACCAAGCGATGGCCGCGGGCGGGAGCAAGTCGAAGCAAGCAGCGGCCGGACTGGTTGCGGTGCGACCAGGTCAGGGACGGATTGAACGGGAGCGGATAGGCGACGAACGGATAGGGTAGGAGCGGAAGGGTACGCCTTTTACCGGCCGGACGATTTGGGCCGGGCTGCCGCCGGACGGGGCCGGGTCGGCTGGTTGCTGTTGGCCGCCGGCCGGATCAGCGCTGCGACAGAGACTGCGCGCCGCAAGCTGCGAGCCGATAGAAGGCCGTGCTTTTGTCGTTGCATTTGCCACCTCCTGCTTTAGGGTCGCCGAGATGATCGTCAAATGGCATGGCGACCGCGTGACCGGAATGCGACAAGATTGTGCAGCCGCGCAAATTACCGCCTTCTGGCGATGACATTCGTGTGAGAGACGACGTGACGGCCCGCGATCCGCTTCCTGACACCAATCTATCCATGCCGCATCCACCTGATCTGCGGCGTCAGTTGCGCCGCTATCCGCCGGTCGATTATCGCCGTTACCTGCGGTTTGTCGTGGCGGCCCAGCATGTCGGCTGGGTACGGCGCGACTTTGCGCCGCAGCTTGCGGATTTTCCCGATGTTTTCATTCTGGAAGCCGAACGGGTTGTCCTGCACCCGGCCTTGCCGGATGCGGAAGCCCGCAGCGTCGCCATGGCCGGCGTGCTGCAGAAGCTTCGCGCGCAGGGCTTGGTGCCGGGATGGCGTGACGAGCTTTACCCGGTGGGTCGCGGCTTCGATCGGCCGCAGCTTCTTTCCATGGAACGTGCCGCCGCCCCGTTGTTCGGCGTGCTCACCTACGGCGTCAACGTCAATGGTCTGGTGCAGCATGGCGACGGCCTGAGTCTTTGGATCGGCCGCCGCTCGCCGCATAAACAGGTCGATCCAAATATGCTGGATCTGCTGGCCGGCGGCGGCCAGCCGCTCGGCATCAGCATTGCGGATAATCTGCTGAAGGAATGTTGGGAAGAAGCGGGCGTACCGGCCGAATTGGCCCGCACGGCGCGGCCGGCCAGCGTCATCACCCTGCAGATCGAGGCGCCCGAGGGGCTGCGGGTCGGGCTGCAGTTCAATTACGACCTCTTCCTGCCGCCCGGCTTCACGCCGCGCAATACCGATGGCGAAGTCGCTGGGTTCATGTTGATGCCGGTTGCCGACTTGCTGGATCGGCTGCGGACGGCTGACGATTTCATGTATGATATCGCGCTGGCGAAAATCGACCTGCTGATCCGCCACGGCTTTGTCGGCCCGGAGGAGCCTGGTTATCTGGCGCTTCTCGCGGGGCTGCGCCGCCCCATTGCTTTCGATAGATGATGAGCCTGATAGAACGTCTCCGTCACTGCACGCTAGCCGACTTGACCGGCTTCCGGCCCTGGAGCATCGAGGGGCACGAGATCGGCTGGCTGCGGCTGGACGTGGCGGAAGCCCTGCGCCGTTTCCCCAGTGTCTTTCTGGTAACCGAAGACACGGTCAGCGTGCAATCGCATCTCAACAGCTTCGACTATCGCAGTGCTGCGATCGGCGAAGTGGCGCGGGCGCTGCTGGAGATGGGCGTCATCCATGGCTGGCGCAATGAAGCTTTTGCCGTCGCCGCGCAATATGGCGATGCGCCGCTGCTGCGGCTGGAGCGGGCCGCGGTCCCGGTCTTCGGCGTCAAGGCCTATGGCGTGCATTTGAACGGCTATGTGCGAACGCCCGCGGGACTCAAATTGTGGATCGGACGGCGGGCGGACAACCGGCCCGTGGAACCCGGCAAGCTCGACAACATCGTCGCCGGCGGCCTGCCTTATGGCCTCGACCCGCTGCACAATCTGATCAAGGAATGCGCGGAAGAGGCGGGTATCACCGAGGACCTGGCGCGCCGGTCACGTCCGGTCGGCGCCATTTCCTATCGCATGCTGCATCAAGGCTTCCTGCGCCAGGACACGCTCTTCGTCTACGATCTGGAACTGCCGGCGGATTTTCAGCCGGCCAATGTCGATGGTGAAATCGCCGATTTCCGCCTGATGTCATTGGCGGAAGTCACCGCGATCCTCGCCGATAGCGAGGCGTTCAAATTCAACGTGGCGCCGGTGGTGATCGACTTTCTGATCCGCCACGGACACCTTACGCCCGATGCGCCGGGCTATGTCGATCTGGCGATGGGCTTGTCCGTCTGAGCGCCGGGCTATCGGTCAGTTGAAATTCGGCATGTCGGGCATGTGCGGCGCGACTTCCGCCCAGCCGTCCCAGATCATCTGGCAGGCGACATAGAAGATCACGCCGAGGCCGATATAGGCGATCCAGTGGCAGCGCTTCAAAACCCGGGCGATCAAGGAAGCGGCGGCACCCATCAGGCCGACCGACAGGACCAGGCCGAAGACCAGGACCCAGGTATGCTCGCGTGCCGCGCCGGCGACGGCGAGGACGTTATCCAGCGACATCGAGACATCGGCCACGACGATCTGGGTGATCGCCTGACGCATGGTCTTGCCGGGAACGGCGCCCGGCAGCACTTCGGGGGGCTCTGAAAGCTCAAGATGTTCATCGCGGCTGAGCTGCCGCTCGCGCGCGGCATGCTGCAGGCGTTCCCGCCGTTCCAGCATCAGTTCGCGCCAGAACTTCCAGCATACCCAGAGCAACAGGATGCCGCCGGCCAAGGTAAGGCCGATGATCAGCAGCAGCTTGTTTGCCGCAAGTGCGAAGACGATGCGCAACAAGGTTGCGGCGATGATGCCGACGAGGATCGCCTTGCCGCGCTGCTCTCTGGCGAGCCCGGCCGCGGCCATGCCGACGACGATAGCGTTGTCACCGGCCAGAACCAAGTCCATCAGGATGACCTGACCGAGTGCGACCAGTTCGGGAAGGAGGCTATGGAAAGTGGGCATCAGTGCGCGGATTTCGTCAATTTTGGTAGCATTTTGTATATCCGATCGATACCCGCCAGCGTTCGAATCGCTGCCGCCGACATGCCGCCCTCCCGCATCGCCCTCAGACTAACTGCCTTGTCCCGCTTGGCGAGGCGCTGGCCGGCGTCATTTGTGAGTAACAGGTGGTGGCAGTAATGCGGTACCGCAAGCCCTAGAACCGCCTGCAAGAGGCGATGAACATGGGTCGCCGGCAGCAAATCCACCCCGCGTGTAACCAGGGTCACACCCTGCAAATGATCGTCCAGCGTGACGCAAAGGTGATAACTGGCGGGGGCATCGCGGCGCCCCAGGACCACGTCGCCGAGGAGATCGGGATCGACCGCGATCCGGCCATGCACATGATCGTGAAAAGTCAGAGGCCCGGCGATCGCCGCAGCGCGCCGGCTGTCGAAGCGCAAGGCATAGGGATCACCCCGCGATTGCCGTTCGGCGACGAGTGCGCGCGGCAGCTCGCGGCAGGTCCCGGGATAGAGCGGTCCTTCGGCCCCATGCGGCGCCGCGGCCGCGGCGGCGATATCCTTGCGGCTGCAAAAGCACGGATAGATGAGTTCTTGCGCCGCCAGGCGATCGAGGCCGTGGCGATAGTCTGCGAGATGCTCGGATTGCCGCCGGATATCACCCGTCCAATCGATTCCGGCCCATTGCAGATCCGCGATGATTGCCTGTTCGAAAACCGGCCGGCAGCGTGCGGGATCGATGTCTTCGATGCGCAGGAGAAAGCGCCCCTCCCCCTGCCGTGCGGCGAGCCATCCGATCAGCGCCGAATGCAGATGGCCAAGATGCAGATAGCCGGTGGGACTGGGGGCAAAACGGGTGACAATCATCGGACCAGCCATAGGCGAGGTCGGGCTGCCGTGCAAGCCGTGCCGCCGCCATCCGGCCGGGCAAGCGGCGATGCCAAGCCGGCTTGAAACCGCAGGCGCCGCGCATATTGCGCCGTTTTGCCGCAGCTCCCTCAGCAAGGCCTAGGGTCGGATCGCTTTACACGGAATCGCCTTGCAGTTCCGGTAAAGCGTGAATCCGCCTCTCTTCAATAAGATAGGGGGCGATTCACGTTTTGATGGAAGCCTGAAGGCTCCATCTAAGACGATCGCACTCTAGGCAAGCTGCTTCTTTGGCCTTAAAAAGCCATGGCTCCGGCAGGATCGGAGCCTCGTCATTGGGCGCAACTGGTTCCGCGGCAGGATGGAATGATCGATTTGCAAGGTCCCGAACAGCAGGCTCTCGCCGGCAAGGCAACCAAGCTTGTCGTCTTCCTGCACGGCTACGGCTCCAACGGCGACGACCTCATCGGCCTCGCGCCCTATTGGGCGAAGCTCCTGCCCGAGGCGGCTTTCGTCTCGCCCAATGCGCCCTTTCCCTGCGAAATGGCACCGTTCGGCTATCAATGGTTCAGCCTGGAAAACCGCGATCCGCAGGCGAAACTGGCGGGCGTGCGGGCGGCCGCCCCGGTCCTCGACGGTTTTCTCGACCAGCAATTGGACCGGTTTGGTTTGGCCGAAAGCGACCTCGCTTTGGTGGGCTTTTCGCAGGGAACGATGATGTCCCTGCATGTCGCCTTGCGCCGCAAATCGGCCATCGCCGGCGTGGTCGGCTATTCCGGGGCACTGATCGGCGCGCAGATTCTGGCCGGTGAGATCAAAGCCAAGCCGCCGGTGCTGCTGGTGCATGGCATGGCCGATCCGGTGGTTCCTTTCGACGCAATGGCCCAGGCGGCCGGCAGCTTGAAAGCGCAGGGTGTCGAGGTGACGACGGAAGCCCGGCCGGGCCTGCCGCATTCGATCGACGAGGCCGGCTTGCAGAAGGGCGGGGCCTTTTTGCGCCAGCATTTTGCGGCTGCCGCAGTCTCATAACTGTCTCGTACCGGCGCCCCGGCGCGGTCACGCTTTATGCGTGACAAGATCGTGACCCCACGCTGAATAAGCGAGCTACATCTTGTGTTTTGCGACGAAGCTGATTATTTGTTAAAGCAGAACGATGAGATGTGGCGCTGGAGCGCGACGCGTTCTCCGGTGGCGCCTCTTCGAGGAGGTGTGACAGCGTGTTGGCATCGCCTGAGTCCTGTCCGGCCCTAGTCCTCAATGCCGATTTCCGGCCATTGAGCTACTTCCCGCTGTCTTTATGGCCCTGGCAAGAAGCGGTCAAAGCCGTCTTCCTCGACCGGGTCAACATCATCTCCGAATATGATCAGGAAGTGCACAGCCCGAGCTTCACCATGCGGCTGCCTTCCGTCATCTCCCTGAAGGAATTCGTGCCGCAATCGCGGCGGCCGGCCTTCACGCGGTTCAACGTGTTCCTCCGCGACCGCTTCCGCTGCCAATATTGCGGCGAGCCTTTCGCCGCCCATGATCTCACCTTCGACCATGTCATTCCGCGGTCGAAGGGTGGACGCACGTCATGGGAAAATGTCGTCACCGCCTGCCAGAGCTGCAATCTGCTCAAAGGCGACCGGCTGCCGCATAGGGCGGGCATGCTTCCCAGGCGCAGGCCAGTGCAGCCGACGACCTTCGAGCTGCAAGAGAATGGAAGAGGCTTCCCGCCGAACTATCTGCACCATAGTTGGCGGGATTTCCTTTACTGGGATATCGAGCTCGAAATGGAGAGTCTCGAGGCTTGAGCTATCTGTGTTCGGCACCGGCTATTCGAGCTTGAGCTACCTGGCGCAATTCCCGATCGATGTTCTTAAGATTGACCAATCATTTGTACAGGCTGTTGGCTCTCTTGCCAGTAACGGCATCATTATCAGTGCCGTCATCGCCATGGGGAACGGCTTGAGACAATGCGTCGTGGCGGAGGGTGTGGAAGACCGGATTCAACGGGATTTCCTGCAATCGCGGCATTGCGACGAGGGCCAGGGATATTTTTTCAGTCGGCCGCTTGTTGCGGAGCAATTTGTCACATTGCTGCGCACGGGTATATCAAAGCCGGTCTGATTTTGAGGAGGAAATGGGCTCGGGCTAAATACGTGGCCCGCGCTGCCGAAGCCAGCATGATCGTTGTTTCCCAAGTGCGGGCGAAGGCTCTGCCGATGTCGTTTAAATCCGCTCCGCCAGCCAGATGGCGAGCCGGGAGCCGGCCTTGATGGCTCCCGTCAGCACGGGATAGGCGGTGGCTTCCTCGGCGCCGCGCTGCAGGCCGATATCGCGGTGTTCGACTTCCTCGGCGCGGAATTTTTCGATCGTATCCTTGAGCTCGCTTTCATTGGCGCCGAGCTGTTCGTGCTGCTGGCGGTAATGCTCGTCGATCACTTCTTCGACGGCGACCGTACAGGCCATGGCAGCCTTCGGTCCCAGCATGGCCGTGGCCGCTCCCAGAGCAAAGCCCGCGAGGTTCCAGATCGGGTGCAAGGCGGTTGGCCGCACCCGCCGCTGCACCATCAGTTTTTCGAACGTCCGCAGATGCACCAGCTCCTGCTCGTGCATATGGCGGATGACGGCGGCGTCCGGATGATTCTTGAGGACCGACAACTGGCCCTCATAGATGCGCCGCGCGCCGAATTCGCCGGCATGGTCGACGCGGATGATGCGATCGATCAGCTGCTCATGGGTGAGGTCGCCGGGCAGCGCTTTCGTGCCGGGGGATCGGCTTGCCGCCGCATCCGCTGCGGGAGCCGGTTCAGGCAGGTTCGATAACGGCCTCGTCGGCCCGGATTCGCTCATCATCTTACTCCGTGCCGCCCAGGCTGCGCTTCGCGCCGAACCAGGTCAAGGCGGCGAGGGCCAGGGCATAGAGCATGTCATAGCCGGCCATGGAGATGCCGAACAGGGTGAAGGCGGGCGTATCGCAACGCACCAGCGGCGCGTTGAGGATGGTCTCGGTCATCTGCTCCACGCTCTGCCCGGTGGTGCTGGCGCCGACGCAGGCGCTTGATCCCTCCCACCAGCCATGTTCGACGCCGACATGGAAGAGGGCGATGCCGGCCACGACCAGCAGCGCCAGACCGGTGAGGGCGAGCAGCAGGCCACGCCGGCGCGGCCTGCCGTTCTGCGTGATGGTGACGATGCCGAGCGCGATGGCGGCCCAATAGCCATAACGCTGCAGATAGCAGAGCTCGCAGGGCGCCAAGCCGCCGGCATATTGCGCCAGCCAGGCGACGCAGAGGGCCGCGAAGGCGCCGCCCGTCGCCAGCCAGGCGAAGGCGGTGGGTTCGATGAAGCCTGATCTCATGCCTTGCATGCGTTGATCGGGCATGCGTTGGCCGGATTGCGATGCAGGAGCCATTCCAACACCCTCCTAGAAGACGTAATGCAGCACGGCGAAGCCGCCGACCAGGCCGACCACGAAAACGGTGGTAACCAGGGTCAGCCGTTTCTCGATGAAGCCGCGGATCGGTTCCCCGTAACGATAGAGCAAGGCCGCTTCCAGGAAGAACCGTACGCCTCGCGTGGCGATCGATGCCAGGATGAAGACCTTGAGGTCGAAATGCGCGAGGCCGCTGGCGATGGTGACCAACTTATAGGGGATCGGCGTCAGGCCCTTGATCAGGATGACCCAGAGACCGACCTCGGCGAATTTGGCCTGATAGGCCTCCATTGCATGGCCGAGGCCGTAGAAATTGATGATCCAGGCGCCGAGCGTCTCGCTGAACCCATAGCCGATCGCGTAGCCGAGCAGACCGCCGAGGACCGAGGCCCCGGTGCAGGTCGCGGCAATCGCCCAGGCGCGCCGGCGCTCCGCCAGCACCATGGGGATGAGCAGCACGTCCGGCGGAATCGGAAACACCGAGCTTTCCAGGAAGCTGACCAGCGCCAAGATCCACAAGGCCCGCGGATGCTCTGCCTGGGCGATGATCCAGTCATACAAACGACGTAACAAGGTCCAGCTCGCTGTGGGGAAGTGCAGACCCCGATTCCGGCGCGCGGCGGGGCCGAACCCATGTAGCAGCTTTGCCCGGCACTGTCATGCCGCTTGCTGTCGCAAGGCGACCGCCCCGGCCGGGATGGACGGCCGGATTGGTACCCAGCTTAGTGCAGCGTCAGGAAGTCAGCTGCATTGCGCCATTGCGGCGTCTCGATGAGGGCGCGGTGGGCGACGGCAATGGAATGCAGCTTGCCGTCCAGGCTGTGGCTCCAGAAATCGAGGAATTTGCGCAGGACCGGGAAATGCGGGGCAAGGTCGTAATCCTGCCAGATATAGGTCTGCAGGAGACCGGGATGATCGGGCATATGGTAGAGGATTTCGGCCGTGGTCAGCCGGTAATCGCGAAGTTGAAGGGTGAGGCCCCGATCGGCCTCGCGGTGGGGCAAGCCCCCATCCACTCTGCCCACCCTGGGCGCGGGAATATCTTCACTCATCAGCAGCCTCCATCTCTCAGTGATGACTCGCAACTGTCTTAACCCGGAGATGGTATCACGGGATTTCTTAACGGAATCACAAAATCGTAATAATTTCAATTTGTTAGCACCCGCTTGGCGTGAGTGCTGCTAATCCGGGGGCCGAGGGCTCGCGGCTAGAAGAGGCGAGGCGGCCGGGTCGTGGTGATCCCAGCCATCGAACTGCCATGCAGAATTCTCGGATGTGCCCTTGACGAAGTGCGGGGCAAGGCCTACATCGTCAGCACTCACCGGCGGGGAGTGCTAACAGCACCGCAGTTCGCCTTGGGCGGCTAGGTGCCGGCCTCATCATCCGCCGGCTCTGGGGAATTCATTTTAGACACTTACGGAGGACCTCCATGAAGTTCCGCCCGCTCCACGACCGCGTGTTGGTGCGTCGAGTTGAATCGGTCGAAAAGACGGCCGGTGGCATCATTATTCCGGACACCGCCAAGGAAAAGCCGCAAGAGGGCGAAGTCATCGCCGCCGGCTCCGGGATCAAGGCCGAAGACGGCAAGATCACCCCGCTCGACGTCAAGGCCGGCGATCGCATCCTGTTCGGCAAGTGGTCGGGCACCGAGGTCAAGGTCGATGGCGAAGATCTGCTGATCATGAAGGAATCGGACATCCTCGGCATTATCGAGGGCGCTGCTGCTGCCGGTTCGAAGAAGAAGGTCGCGTAAGCGCCGCTTCTGATCCCGAGACATTTGAGAGAGGTTAACAAACATGGCTGCTAAAGACGTACGTTTTAGCACGGATGCCCGCGATCGCATGTTGCGCGGCGTCGACATTCTCGCCAATGCCGTCAAGGTGACGCTGGGCCCGAAGGGCCGCAACGTCGTCATCGACAAGGCTTTCGGCGCTCCCCGCATCACCAAGGACGGCGTGACGGTCGCCAAGGAAATCGAACTTGCCGACAAGTTCGAGAACATGGGCGCGCAGATGCTGCGCGAAGTCGCCTCCAAGACCAACGACCTTGCCGGTGACGGCACCACGACGGCGACCGTTCTCGGCCAGTCGATCGTGCGCGAAGGCCTGAAGGCGGTTGCCGCCGGCATCAACCCGATGGATCTGAAGCGCGGCATCGACGCCGCCGTCGAAGCCGTCGTGGAAGACGTCAAGAAGCGCGCCAAGAAGGTCTCGACCTCGGAAGAGATCGCCCAGGTCGGCACCATTTCGGCCAATGGCGAAAAAGAAATCGGCAACATGATCGCCAAGGCGATGCAGAAGGTCGGCAATGAAGGCGTCATCACGGTGGAAGAGGCCAAGGGCCTGGAAACCGAACTCGACGTCGTCGAAGGCATGCAGTTCGACCGTGGCTATCTCTCGCCGTATTTCATCACCAACGCCGAGAAGATGACCACCGAGCTCGACGCGCCGTACATCCTGCTGCACGAGAAGAAGCTCTCGGGCCTGCAGGCGATGCTGCCGATCCTTGAAGCGGTCGTGCAGTCGGGCCGTCCGCTGCTGATCATCGCCGAGGACATTGAAGGCGAAGCGCTGGCGACCCTCGTCGTCAACAAGCTGCGTGGTGGTCTGAAGGTCGCTGCCGTCAAGGCGCCGGGCTTCGGCGATCGCCGCAAGGCCATGCTGGAAGACATCGCCATTCTCACCGGCGGCCAGGTCATCTCCGAAGACCTCGGCATCAAGCTGGAGACCGTGACTCTCGACATGCTGGGCAAGGCCAAGAAGGTCGTGATCACCAAGGAAGAGACCACGATCGTCGACGGTTCGGGCAAGAAGAAGGAAATCGAGGGTCGTTGCACCCAGATCCGCGCCCAGATCGATGAGACCACCAGCGAATACGACAAGGAAAAGCTGGCCGAGCGTCTGGCCAAGCTGGCCGGCGGCGTTGCCGTGATCAAGGTCGGCGGCGCGACGGAAGTCGAAGTGAAGGAACGCAAGGATCGCGTCGATGATGCGATGCATGCGACCCGCGCTGCGGTCGAGGAAGGCATCGTTGCCGGTGGCGGCGTCGCTCTCCTGTACGCCGTCAAGGCGCTGGAAAAGGTGAAGTTCGATAACGACGACCAGAAGGTCGGTATCGACATCGTCCGCCGCGCGCTGCAGGCGCCGGTCCGTCAGATCGCCGAAAATGCCGGCGTCGACGGCGCCGTCATTGCCGGCAAGCTGCTCGAGCAGAAGAACACCAACTGGGGCTACAATGCCCAGACCGGCGAGTTCACCGATCTCGTCAAGGCCGGCGTCATCGATCCGGCAAAGGTCGTGCGTTGCGCCCTGCAGGACGCGGCGTCGGTTGCCGGTCTGCTCGTGACCACCGAGGCGATGATCGCCGAGCGTCCCGAGAAGAAGGCTGGCGGTCCGGCCGGCGCGCCGGGCATGGGCGGCATGGGTGACATGGACTTCTAAAGTACGATCGCCCCTGGGCGGGGCTTGCCCACGCCCAGGGCGTCAATCGTGCTTTCTCGTCAAGAGTGGAGACGGATTCACGGGTTGGATTGTCATCCAATCCGATCCGGCTCTAGGTCCGGTTATCCGGTTTCCTGCCGAAATCAGGGCTGCATCCCAACGGATGTAGCCCTTTTTCGTGGCCCGCCGTCGGGCCTTTGTTGATCTGCATCAACGTGCGCCAGCCGGCCACGCTTTAAAAAAGCGGCATGGACCAGGCTCTCATCTCGACCTACGACCGTCCCGTGCCGCGCTATACCAGCTATCCCACGGCACCGCATTTCCATGGCGGGATCGGTCACGCGGAATATGTCCGGTGGCTGCAGGATTGCGATGCCGGGCACCCGCTGTCGCTTTATCTGCACGTGCCCTATTGCCGACAGATGTGCTGGTACTGCGGCTGCCACACCAAGATCGTGGCGCGGCAGGAGCCGGTCGACCAGTTCGTCGCCAGCCTGCATGCCGAGATCGACCTCGTCGCCGATATCCTGCAGGCGCGGCAGGCCGCGCGCCGTCCCGTCGGCCAGATCCATTGGGGCGGCGGTACGCCGAACGTCATGACGCCGCCGCAATTTGTCGGCCTGATGCAGCATCTGGAAAGCCGCTTCGACATCGCCGCCGGAACCGTCCGGGCCATCGAGCTGGATCCCCGCTGGATCACCGGCGACTGGCTGTCGGCCCTGCGCGACGGCGGCATCAATCGGGCCAGTCTGGGCGTGCAGGATTTTGATCCGCAGGTACAGGCCGCCATCAACCGCATCCAGTCCTTCGATCTCGTCCGCGGCGCGGTGGCGGGCCTGCGGGAGATCGGCATCGGCAGCATCAATCTCGACCTGCTCTACGGCCTGCCGCATCAGACGCTCGAGACGCTGGCGCGGACGGTCGATCTGGCGGTGGCGCTTGAGCCCGACCGCATCAGCCTGTTCGGCTATGCCCATGTGCCGTGGATGAAGGCCAATCAGAAGCAGATCGACGAGGCGGCACTGCCCGACGCCGCCTTGCGCTGGCGGCTGCAGGAACAGGCCGCGGCGCAGCTGGCCGGACGCGGTTACCGGATGATCGGCCTTGATCACTTCGCCAAGCCCGGGGATCAGCTGAGCCGGGCGCTCGACCAGGGAAAGCTGCATCGCAACTTCCAGGGTTACACGACGGATGACAGCGAGGTCCTGATCGGCTTGGGCCCCTCGGCGATCGGTGCGCTGCCGGCCGGCTACGTGCAGAACGCGGTGGCGATCGCAGATTGGCGGCAGGCCATCGCCGCCGGCAGGACGGCCGTCGCGCGCGGCGTTGCCGTGACGACGGAGGACCGGGCCAGGCGCGACATCATCAATGCCCTGATGTGCGAAGGAACGGTCAATCTGGCCGCCATCCGCGACCGCTATCCCGATATCTGGATCGATTTTGCCGCCGATCTCGCCCGCCTGCGGCCCCTGCTGGCGGACGGGCTGGTGGAAATCGCCGGCAACGACATCCGCCTCACCGACCGCGGGCGCCCGCTCATGCGCGTCGTTGCCGCCTGCTTTGACAGCTATCTCCATCCGGACGCTTCGCACGACAACGCAGCCTTGGCTTCGGCAGCCATGAGCGTCGCTGCCGGCGCACCCAGGCCCGGCCGCTATAGCCGGGTCATCTGACGACCGCGGCGATGCCGCGCTGATTGTTCCCGCCCTGATGATCCGCGGCTTCCCGTCTGGCAAAGCCGCTCAGCACGCCGCTATCATCGGCCAGATCGAGAAAAGTGAAGCGATCGCGAATCTGCCGGGCATGCAGCACGGCTGAGCGATACTGGCCCGCCGTCAGCCCGATATCGTCGGGCCCGACCGGCGCACCTGCCGCCAGCAGCGCATCTCGCACCACCGTCGCGCTCAGCCGGCAGGGCGCGAGCCGCGCGCAAATCTCCGGCCAGTCGCGGCTCAGTCTTCCGCTCAACTGCCCGGCCTGCCCGGCATCCAGCCGCTTGCGCGAAAATCCCTGCCAGCAGGAATGGCCGAGCGCTTCGCCGAAATGGGCGATGAGATCAGCCTCTGTCACCCTGGTCGCGGCGAGGCGCGGCGGCGCTTGCAGCATCCGCTCCTGAAGGCGCGACATCGTCACGGTCGCAACAGCCACCTGTTGGCCGTGCAGGGCCGGCGTCCATCCCGCCGGCGGAAGCATTTCCAGATAGTGGCTGATCAGATGTTCCCCTTGGCTGGCCGGATAGCTGCCGCCGCAGATCGTCATGCCGAAGCCGGACAGGATCAGACTGCGCATCAGCAACTCGATGGCGCCGAGATCGCCTTCGACGAGGCGCCGGGGAGCGGCCAGAAGCGCGGCCTCATCGGCGTGCAGCAGGCTGAACGGCGCTTGCCGATATGGCTGATCGAACAGGAGATGCGCCAGCAGCCAATCGACCTGCGCCGTCGTGCGGCAGATGCTGTCGCCGAAACCCGACTGGATCATGCGGGCGGGCGCCTTGGCCAGCACCGAGAGGTCGGCAAAGACACCGGCCGCGGCCGTTGCCGGCAGCGACTTCTTATGCCCGTCAACGGTGATGGCGGCACTGACCGAGGTGTAGCCGTTCATCGAGGGTGCGGTGGCGAAGACCGCATAAGGAATGGCCTGGCGATGCGCCGCATACTTGCAAAGATCATTGAGGGTGCCGGATCCGACCGCGATCAGCGCCTGCGCGCCGGCGGCCTGCTGACGGGCTTCGATCTGGCCGACCGTTGCCAGATCGGCATAAGGATCGGTGAGGACGAGATGTTCGATGGCGAAGCGCGTGGCGAGTTCCGCGACGATGCGCTGTCCGAGAATTGCCTGCGTCGTCAGATCGCTGACCACCAGAAGGCGTTGGCCGAAAGCAAGCGGGGAAACCAGGTCGGCCGCGGCACCGCGCAAATCCGCGGCCATCACCACGCATTGGGTGGGAACCGCCAGCGAGCCCGCGCTATCGGGATCGGGCAGCACGCCGCGCAACAATTGATCAAGAAGGAGGGCACTCATCGGCAAACGTGATCGTATCAGTGGAAGGATGCAGCTCTGCGGCGAAGATAACGGCGCACAGTCAGCCTGTCAGGCATTGTATTGTGCGCAGACAATTGCCCGGAGATCGGTCGGGCGCGGGTCGGGAGCGCATGACTTCACGTCACGCTGGCCTGAATTTGCGTCTGCATGCATGGCCTGGATGCATGGCCGCCCGGCGCCAGAATGCGTTTGACTTGGCGCCAGGCAATATTTGAAATTATATTCAAAATATTCAAAGGCCGGCCGGGAGATGAGCCGGCACCAATTGGGAGACGCGACAATGAAACAGACTCAGCATTTCAAGCGCAGCGAAATGCAGTTTTCCGTCTATGGCGGTCCGCCGGGCAAGGCCGAGATCAGCCGGCTGGTCGGCCCCGATCTCAGCGCGACAATGGGTGTGGGACTCGCCAAGTTCGACGATTGCTCGATCGAATGGACCGTCCTCTATGATGAGATGATTGTCGTGCTGGAAGGCGAGTTCCGGTTGCGGTTGCCGGACCGTCTGATCGTCGCCGTGCCGGGTGATGTCATCTGGATTCCGCAAAACACCCCGTTGCGTTACGAGGGCAAGGCGGCCGTGGTGTGCTACGCGCTCTATCCGGTGGACTGGCGCGCGCGGCACAATCTGTGACGGCGCAGCTTCCGACCATCGCTCCCGGGCGAGCGCTTACCGACGATCTCTCGCCGCCCGCGACCTTCTCCGCCCTCTAAGTCTGTTGATCATGGCCGCTCTCAAACATCTCTTCTCGCCGCTTACCGTCCGCCGCTTGACGATCAAGAACCGCATCCTGTCGACCGGGCATGACACGACCCTGCCGACGAATTTCGTGCCCAACGATGCGCTGCATGCCTATCACAAGGCACGCGCGGAAGGCGGCGTCGGCCTCATCATCATGCAGGTGGCGGGCGTCCATGAGACGGCGCGCTATACCTCGCACCTCCTGATGGCGACCAACGACGACTGTATCCCCGGCTACCGGCGCATCGCCGAGACCGTGCATGCGCAAGGCTGTGCCCTGTTCGGCCAGTTGTTCCATCCCGGTCGCGAGATCATGGAAAGCCAGGACGGCAGCGCGCCGGTCGCCTATGCGCCCTCCGCCGTGCCCAACGAGCGCTTTCATGTCACGCCGCGGCCGATGTCGCTCGCCATGATCCGTGAAGTGATCGAGGGTTACGCGGCTGCGGCGCGGCGTCTGGAGACGGCGGGACTGGACGGTGTCGAAGTGGTGGCGAGCCACGGCTATCTGCCGGCCCAGTTCCTCAATCCGAAGGTCAATCTACGGGAGGACGCGTATGGCGGTTCGGAAGAAAACCGCCTGCGTTTCCTGCGCGATGTCGTTGCCGCCATTCGCGCCGCAACCGGCCCGGATTTCATCGTCGGCCTGCGGATCAGCGGCGATGAGAAGGACCCGGACGGGTTGAGCGATAGCGAGTCACTGAAGGCCCTGGTGGCGCTGGAAGGGGTGTTCGACTATTACAACCTCGTCGCCGGAACCTCCGCCAGCATCGGCGGCGCGGTGCATATCGCCCCGCCCATGGCCTTTGCCCATGGCTATGTGGCGCCGATGGCCGCAGCGGCGAAGGCGCGCAGCAAGACGCCGATCTTCGTCGCCGGCCGCATCAATCAACCGCAGGACGGCGACAAGATCATTGCCAGCGGTCAGGCCGACATGGTCGGCATGACCCGCGCGCTGATCTGCGATCCGGAGATGCCGGGCAAGGCGGAGGCGGGCAGGCTTGACGACATCCGCGCCTGCATCGCCTGCAACCAGGCCTGTATCGGCCATTTCCACATGGGTTATCCGATCTCCTGCATCCAGCATCCGGAAACCGGCCGCGAACTGACCTATGGTACCGTGAAACCGGCCGCCAAACGCCGCCGGATCATGATTGCCGGCGGCGGGCCGGGCGGCATGAAAGCGGCGGCGATCGCGGCGGCGCGCGGTCACGAGGTAACGCTTTATGAAGCGAGCGAGCGGCTGGGCGGGCAGGCCCTGCTGGCGCAGATGCTGCCGAGCCGCGCGGAATTCGGCGGCATCGTCACCAATCTCAGCCGCGAGATGGAGCTGGCCGGCGTCACGGTCAAGCTGCGCCAGGCGGTAACGCCGGAACTCGTCGCCGCCGAAAAGCCGGATGCCGTCATTATCGCCACCGGGGCCACACCACGGCCCGCCAGTATCGAAGGCATCGAAACCGCCCATGTGGTCAATGCCTGGCAGGTGATCCGCAACGAGGTCAATATCGGCGCCTCGGTCCTGATCGCCGATTGGCGCTGCGACTGGATCGGCCTCGGTCTTGCCGAGAAACTCGCCCGCAGCGGCTGCCGGGTGCGGCTGGCGGTCGACGGCTATATGGCGGGGCAGCGCATCCATCAGTATGTCCGCGATCATTGGGTCGGCGTGTTGCACGATCTCGGCGTCGAGGTCATTCCCTATGCGCGGCTGTTCGGCGTCGACGGCACGACCGTCTATCTGCAGCATGCCACCAGCGGCAGCGCCATGATCTATGAGGACGTCGATACCCTGGTGGCCTCGCTGGGACACGAGCGCGCTTCGACGCTGGAAGACAGTCTCGGCGGTATGACGATCGATGGTCGTCCGCTGGAGATTCACGCGATCGGCGATTGCCTCACGCCGCGCACGGCGGAGGAGGCGGTCCTCGAGGGACTGAAAATCGCCAGCCTCCTCTAGAGCGCGATGCGTTCGGCTTGAAGCAAGGAGGCTTCAGGCTGGAAGCTGAATCGCCCTCCATCATTTTGAGGAGAGCAGATTCAGCCACCAGGTGACATCGCCCAAGCGATTCCACCTGGCGGCATCCGGCTCCAGCGGAAGCGGGCAGAGATAATCGAAGCAATAACCGGAGGGACGGATCGTGGCAGGCAATTTCACTTACGACATCGCTGATCTGACGGAGAAGGATCGCGACCATATGATCCATCCCTGGGTTGACCTCGGCACGGTACAGACCCGCGAGCCGCTGATCGTCGCCGAGGGTGACGGCGCCTGTGTCTATAATGCCCAGGGTCAGCGCATGATCGACGGGATCGGCGGCATGTGGTGCGTCAATATCGGTTATGGCCGTGAAGAGATGGCCCAGGCGCTGGCGGACCAGGCCCGCAAGCTTTGCTATTTCTCGCCCTTCGGCATCATCGGCACGCCGCCCTCGATCGAGCTGGCGGAGCGTCTCGCGGCCTATACGCCGGGTGATCTCAATCACGTCTTCTTCACCACCGGCGGTTCGACGGCGGTGGATTCGGCCCTGCGCTTCGTGCATTTCCTGAACAACTTCAAGGGACTGCATAGCAAGAAGCAGATCATCACCCGCGACTATGCCTATCACGGCAGCACGCTGCTCTCGGCCTCGGTATCGGGCAAGCCGGCCGATCGCGGCAACATGGACCTCATCACCTCCTTCATCCATCACCTGCCGGCGCCCAATCCCTATCGCCGGCCGGCCGGCATGTCGGTGGAGGCCTATTGCGACCAGGTGGTGGGCGATCTCGAGCGCAAGATCCTGGAACTGGGGCCGGAAAACGTCGCCTGCTTCATCGCCGAGCCGCTGCTGGCTTCCGGCGGCGTCATCGTGCCGCCGCCCGGCTATCAGCGCCGCACCTGGGAAATCTGCCGCAAATATGACGTGCTCTATATTTCCGATGAAGTGGTCACAGGCTTTGGCCGGCTCGGTCACATCTTTGCCTCGGAGCCGGTCTTCGGGATCCAGCCCGATATCATCACCTGCGCCAAGGGGTTGACCTCGGGCTATGTGCCTTTAGGCGCCTTCATGATCTCCGACCGCATCTACGGCGAACTGACCAAGAGCGCGGGCAAGGGCCAGGTCTTCGCCAATGGCTATACCTATTCGGCCCATCCGGTCTCCTGCGCCGCCGCCTTGACCAATCTCGATATCATGGAACGGGAAGACATCTGCGGCCATGTGCAGCGCGTCGGGCCGTATTTCCATGAGCAGCTCAAGACGTTGAGCGATATCGACATGGTGGGCGATGTGCGCGGCAGCCATTTCATGGTCTGCATCGAATGCACAGCCGACCGGGAAGCGAAGAAGGCGCCGCCCGCCGAATGGGATGTCGCCACCCGCATCTTCGAGAAATGCATGCCGCGTGGCCTGCTGATCCGGCCGATGGGCCATCTGATCGTCGTCTCGCCGCCGCTGGTCATCAGCAGAAGCCAGATCGACGAGGCGGTCGCGACCCTGCGCGCCTGTATGCTTGAGGTTCAGGAAGACCTGCGGCGCGACGGTTTCCGCATCGCCGCCTGATCCCCGCTATCGCGATCTGTGATCGGAAAGACGCCCGACGGGCTGCCGTCGGGCGTCTTTGCTATTCGGCCGCCGAGCGCTCGCGCTCGGCCTCCACGGTTGCCGGCCCATGCACATGCGCATGGGTATGTGCCGGCGGGCGCTTGAACAGCCGCCCCAGCTTCTCGAAATAGATATAGATGACGGGCGTGATGAAAAGCGTCAGCAATTGCGAGACGACGAGGCCGCCGACCACGGCCAGCCCGAGCGGTTGCCGGAGTTCGGCCCCCGGGCCCGTGCCGATCGCAATCGGCAAGGTTCCCATGATCGCCGCCATGGTCGTCATCATGATGGGACGGAAGCGCAGCAGGCAGGCCTCGTGCATGGCCTGCTCTGCCGAAATGCCCTTGTCGCGCTGATGCGAAATGGCGACGTCCACCATCATGATGGCGTTCTTCTTGACGATGCCGATCAGCATCACCACGCCGATGATGGAAATCACGTTCAGATCGGTCTTGAAAAGAATCAAGGTCAGCAGCGCGCCGAGGCAGGCCGAGGGCAGGCCGGAGAGAATGGTGATCGGGTGAATGAAGCTTTCATAGAGAATGCCGAGCACCACATAGATCACGAAGACGGCAGCCATCAGCAGCAAGCCCTGATTGGCGAGCGAGTCCTGAAAGACCTGTGCGGTGCCCTGGAAGCTGCTGGAAATAGTCTCCGGCAGGTTCATGTCGTGTTCCGCCCGGGTGATCAGATCCACCGCCGCGCCGAGCGAGACGCCGGGCGAGAGGTTGAAGGAGATGGTGACCGAGGGCAGCTGCGACTGGTGATTGACGGTGAGCGGCCCCGCCTGGTGGCTGATCGAGACCAGCGAGTCGAGCGGCACCAGCTGTCCGCCGGCGCTGTGGATATAGATGCTGCCGAGAGTATCTTCATTGTGCTGGAATTCCGGCGCGACCTCGAGAATGACTTCGTAGTCGTTGCTCGGCTGATAGATCGTGGAAATCTGCCGGCTGCCGAAGGCGCCATAGAGGGTCGAGCGAATCTCGTCGGTGGTGATGCCCAGAGCGGCCGCCCGCTCGCGATCGATATCGACGAAGATCTGCGGACTGCGGATCTGCAGGTCGCTGGTGACGTCCTGCAATTCCTTCAACTCGCGGAGCCGTTCCGTGACTTTCGGCGCCAGATCGTTCAGTTGCGCAAGGTCGGTTCCCTGCAGGGTCACCTGATAGAGGCTCTTCGCCGACCGGCCGCCGACCTGCAAATTCTGGATCGGCTGCATATAGACGTTGATCGAGGGCAGGTGATTGAGCTTCTTGCGCAGACGCTGAATGACCTCGCTGACAGACGCCTTGCGTTCGGCGAGCGGCTTCAGGCCGACGAACATGCGTCCCGTGTTCTCGCCGCCGCCGCCGCCGGACCCGACGCTGGAATTGACGGTGGTGACGGCGGGATCGGCGGCGATGATGGCTGCCGCCGCCTGCTGCGCCCGCGACATGGCCTCATAGGAGATATCTTGCGGACCTTCGGTGGATACTGAAATCTGCCCGGTATCCTCGATGGGGAAGAAGCCTTTCGGCACTACGCCGAAGAAATAGACCGTCGCCAGCAAGGAGGCGATGGTGATCCCCAGCACGATCGGCTTGGCGCGCAGGGCCACGCGCAGCGCCGCATCATAGCCGCCCTGGAGCAGCTCAAAGCCCCGTTCGAAGAAACGATAGAGCCGTCCGTGCGTGGCATTGTGCCCGCCGCCGCGCAGCAGCCGGCTGCACATCATCGGCGTCAGGGTCAGCGAGACGAAACCGGAAATCAAAATCGTCAAACTGATGGTGACGGCGAATTCGCGGAACAATCTGCCGACGATGCCGCCCATGAAGAGAACGGGGATGAAGACGGCGACCAGCGAGAGGGTGATCGACGTCACGGTGAAGGCGATCTCGCGCGACCCCTTCATCGCCGCGGCCCAGGGCTTCTCGCCCTCCTCGATATGCCGGACAATGTTTTCCAGCATGACGATGGCGTCGTCGACGACGAATCCGACGGACAAGGTGATGGCCAGGAGCGACAGGTTGTCGATCGAATAGCCAAGCACATACATGAAGGCGCAGGTGCCGATCAGCGAGACGGGCAGCACGATCGCCGGGATGAAGGTCGCCGTGAGATTGCGCAGGAAAAGGAAGATCACCAGCACGACCAGGGCAATGGTCAGGCCAAGGGTGAAGCGCACGTCGTCCACCGACGCGCGGATCGATTCCGAGCGGTCGAGCATCACATGGAGTTTGACGGAAGCCGGAATCTGCGCGTTCAGATAGGGAATGAGATTGCGGACCGAATCGACGACCGCCACCGTATTGGCGTCCGGCTGGCGCTGGATGGCGAGCAGGACGGTGCGCTCGCCGTTGAACCAGCTGGCCGTCTTGTTGTTCTCGACGCTGTCGATGACATTGGCGATATCGCTCAGGCGGACCGGATTGCCGTTGCGATAGGCGACGATCAGCGGCCGGTACTGTTCCGCATGGGACAATTGCTCGTTCGACTGGATGACCGCGCTGCGATCGCGGCCGCTGAGCGAGCCGACCGGCGTGTTGGAGTTGGCGGCATCGACGGCATTCTGGATATCGTCGAAACCCACCCCCATGCCGGCTAATATGTTGGGGTTGAGCTGGACCCGGACGGCGAACTTCTGGGCGCCATAGACCTGCACCTGCGCGATCCCCGGCAGGGTCGCGATGCGCTGCGCGATCAGTGTCTCGGCATATTCGTCGACGGTGGAAAGCGGCAGGGTATCGGAGGTCAGGGCGAGGAACAGGACCGGCGCGTCGGCCGGATTGACCTTGCGGAAGCTGGGGGCGGTGGTCATTTCCGTCGGCAACTGCCGTTGCGCCGTCGTCATTGCCGACTGGACGTCGAGCGCGGCGCCGTCGATATCGCGGTTGAGGTTGAACTGCAGGGTGATCTGGGTCGAGCCCTGGGTGCTCTGCGATGTGATCGTGTCGATACCGGCGATCGTCATGAACTGGCGTTCGAGCGGCGTCGCCACGGAAGACGCCATGGTCGACGGGCTGGCGCCGGGCAAGGACGCGGAAACCTGGATCGTCGGAAAGTCGACACGCGGCAAAGCCGCGACCGGCAGCAGACGATAGCCGAAAATGCCGATGACCACGAAAGAGATCATCAGCAGGCTGGTCATGACCGGCCTGCGGATGCAGAGTTCGGGGAGCGTCACGGGTTCACCCCTGCGGCGTTGCCGCTGCCGGCGGCAGGTTTCGCTGCCGGCTGCTCGATCTCGACCTTGGCACCGGCATCGAGGCGCATCTGACCTTCGGTAACGACCGTCTCGCCGCCCTTCAATCCGCTGGCGATGACCAATTCATCGCCGATACGGCGATCGACCCTGACCGGCTGGACGGCGACGGTCTTGTCGCTTTTGATCACCCAGACATAATTGCCCTGCTGACTGATCTGCAGCGCTTCGTTGGGAATGACCACGGCATTCGGGTCGGTGCGCAGCGTCATGAGCACGTTGACGAACTGACCCGGCCACAGGCGGTCGCGCGGGTTGTCGAAGCGCGCCTTGACCATCACCGTGTTGCTGGCCGTGTCGATGGTGTTGTCGATAAAGGCGACGATACCCTGTTCCTGGCGATTGGCACGGACCGCCCCGGCATTTGCCGGATCATCGTTCGCATCGACCGTGCCGACGACCTGGGCTGCGGCGGCGGTGCCCACCAGGGCGCGGCTCTTGCCGAAAGTTGCGGAAACCGCTACCGGACCGGCGCCCATGGCCGCCCGCAGATGGTTGAGGTCGTCCTGCTGGATGGAAAAGGAGACGTAGATCGGGTGGATCTGGTTGATCGTCACCAGAGGTGTCGTATCCGCCTGGCGGACCGAGTTGCCGAGCTTGAAATTGATCGTTCCCAGACGGCCGGAAATCGGCGCCGTGATCCGGGTATAGGAAAGCTGGACCTGGTCCGCCTGGATCTGCGCCTGATCGCCCAAAGCGGTCGCCTCATAGGTCGCGACATCGGTCTTCGCCTGGTCAAGGCTCTGCACCGAGGTGAAGTTCTTTGCCGCCAGCGGCAAAAGCCGCTCGACGTTCCGCCGGGCATTTTCGACCAGCGCCTGGTCCTTGGCGAGATTGGCCTGGGCTTCCTTCAAGGCCGCCTGCAAGGCACGGTCGTCCAGGGTGAAGAGCAGGTCGCCAGCCTTGACGTCCTGGCCTTCCTCGACCGTGACGCTGGCGATGACCCCGTCGATCCGTGGCTGGATGGCAACACTTGCCATCGGCTGCACGCGGGCGACCGTGGCGATCTGGACCGGCATCGGCTTGACGGCAACGGTGGCGGCAAAAACCGGCAGGCCCGGCTGCGCCGCCTGATGGGCATGAGGATCAGGGGCGGCATCCCCGACGCTCAGGCTGCGCAAGGCCACATAGCCAATGCCCACCAGTGCGATACCGGCCACGAGAATAAGCTTTACGCGCATCTATTCGGTCCAAACTCAGGGGTCGCGGGATTGGGTGTCGCAGTCCGAGACAGACTGGTCCTTGAACAATAACGTCCGGTCACGGCATTACCTGCGCTACTGGTCTTGATCATACCAGAAGAGATGGCCTAGAATAGAACTCTAAAGTTAAGGTTTTATCATTTAGCGCCAGCATAATTCATGTCTGCTGACAGCCATCCCCAAAGCCTACCGGATCCTGACAGCGAAGTTGCTGTCCCAGGCGATTCGCTGCATTGGCGCGAGAGGCGCCGCCGCAACATCCTGGCGGCGGCCGAGGAGCTTTTCGCCCAGTCGAGCTATGACGCCGTCCAGATGGACGATATCGCGCGTCGGGCGAAGGTCGGCAAGCCGACGATCTATCGCTATTTCGCCTCGAAGGACGAGCTGTTTCTGGAGGTGTTCCGGCTGGCGCTGCAGCAGTTGCAGTTCCAGCTATCCGGTGTGCTGGCGGCGGAGCTGCATCCCCATAAGGCCCTGGACGAGATCTTCCGCATTTCCTTCGGCCTGCTCGGCAACCAGGTTTCTGCCTTGCGCCTGCTGACCGACGGCCAGCCGGGGCTGATCGTGCGCTGGCGCGAGGAATTCGACCGGCACCGGCTGTTCCTCGTTTCGACATTCCGCCAGGTCATCGAGCGGGGCGTCACGATGGGCGCGTTCCGCGCGGTGGATCTCGATATGGTGCCGCCGATGATGGTTGGCATGGTTCGCGGCGGCCTGATGAGCGTCACCGATATCCCGGCGCGCCAGCAGATGTCGCAGGCTGCGGTCGATCTGGTGATTGGCAGCCTCATGAAGGCCTAGCTGATGAAGGCCTCGCTGATGAAGATAGGACGCTAAAGTCTGACGCTCTCATATCGCGGGTCGACAGGCTTGCCGCTCTATCGGTCCCCGCGATTCATGACAGCCATGATTTGACAGCCAAACGGTCGCCGCCTATGGCTTGACGCATCGCAATCGGCGCGCGGAGTATCTCATGGCAGGGGACATTATCCTATTGGATGGCGGCATGGGCCGCGAGTTGAAGCGCATCGGCGCGCCGTTCCGGCAGCCGGAATGGTCGGCCCTGGCGCTGATCGAAGCGCCCGATTTCGTTGCCCGGGCGCATCAGTCCTTCGTGACGGCCGGTGCCGACGTGATCACAACCAACAGCTACGCGCTGGTGCCGTTCCATCTCGGCGAGGAGCGGTTCGCGGCGCGCGGCGAGGAACTGGCCGACCTGGCCGGCAGGCTCGCCCGCCAAGTCGCAGACGGCAGCGAATGCCGGGTCGCCGTGGCGGGATCCCTGCCACCGCTCTTCGGCTCCTATCGGCCGGATCTCTATGACGAAACCCGGGCACAAGAAATACTCGCGCCGCTGGTCGCGGGCCTCGAGCCGCATGTCGACCATTGGCTGGTCGAGACCCAGAGCGCGATCGCCGAGGTGGAGGCCGCTGCCGCCGGGCTTGCGCGTTCCGGCAAACCGGTCTGGTTTTCCTTCACGCTCGAAGACGGCGCTGAGGATGCACGGGAGGCGCCGCGCCTGCGCTCCGGCGAGCCGGTTGCCGTGGCGGTGCGGCGCGCGGCCGATCTCGGCGCCGCCGCGATCCTGTTCAATTGCAGCCAGCCGGAGGTGATGGGTCCGGCGGTCGCCGCTGCCGGCGCCGCCTTGCCGTCGCAGATCAGGCTCGGCGTCTATGCCAACGCCTTTCCGCCGCAGCCGAAAGACGCCGAAGCAAATGCGACGCTGCATGAGATTCGCACCGATCTCGACCCATCCGGCTATCGCGGTTTCATGCAGGACTGGATCGGGCAGGGTGCCTCCATCGTCGGCGGTTGCTGCGGCATCGGCCCGGAGCACACTGCCGCCATGAGGTCCGCGCTCGACGCCTAGAGCGCGATCCTTAAGATTCGATGCAGTCAACGAGAGGACAGATGTCATGCGTGTTGCCACGTTCAGCCATCGCGGCATTCGGTCGGTCGGTCGCCTGTTGCCGGATGGCAAGCATATCCAGCCGCTCGATCTCGGTCCCATTGCCCAGCATGCGGGGGCGCTGGCCCTGGTGCAGCGCGCCACCGGCGGCGGTACGCCGCAGGACCTGGGCGATCCGGTCCCGCTGAGCGAGGTCAAACTGGCGGCGCCGATTCCGCAGCCGCGACGCAACATCTTTTGCATCGGCAAGAATTATCGCGCCCATGCCGAGGAAGTTGCGCGCAGCGGCAAGGGCAGTGCCGCGGCATCCGACAAGGACCCCGTGCCGACCGCGCCGATCGTTTTCACCAAAGTGCCGGAATCGGTCATCGGCCCCGGCGAGACGATCCGCATCGACCCGCGGGTCAGCAGCAAGATCGATTACGAGGCGGAACTGGCGGTCATCATCGGCCGCGGCGGCCGGCATATCGCCCGTGAAGACGCGCTCGACCATGTCTGGGGCTATACCATCGTCAATGACGTCACCGCCCGCGACATGCAGCGGCGCCACCAGCAATGGCTGCTGGGAAAATCGCAGGATACCTTCTGCCCGATGGGGCCCTGGCTGGTGACCCGTGACGAAATCGACATCGCGGATACGCGGATTCGCTGCTGGGTGAACGACGAATTGCGCCAGGATGCCAGCACCAGCGACCTGATTTTCGACATTCCCACCCTGATCGCCACGATCTCTGCCGGCATCACTCTGCTGCCCGGCGATATCATCGCCACCGGGACGCCGGCCGGCGTCGGGATCGGCTTCGAGCCGCCGAAATACCTGCTGCCCGGCGATCGCGTGCGGATCGAGATCGAGCGTATCGGCGTGCTGGAAAACAGCGTGGCGCTCTGGCAAGACGAGTAACCGGGAAGGCGATTGACTGCTCCAGAGAGCGGGCCGGCCGATAGGACCGGCGTCGCGCAGGTTCAGAGCGGTGACGGGCTGAGCGTGAAGGTGATTGCCGCGCGCACTTCGGCGCCAGGCTCCAGGATCAGCATGCCGGTGTCGTCGCGCCGGTCGCAGAGATTGAAGGCATCGGTGATGTTGCTGACCGGCTCGGCGCAAAAATAGGGTTCGCCCTTCGGCGCATAGACCACCAGGCAGCGCAGCGGCGGCGATGCGCTCATCGCCAGTTGCAGCCGATGTTCCGGCCAGGTGATGACGGCCTCGCCCGACCAGCCGGTGAAGACGTTATCGAGCTCGACCTCATCGAGGCGGATGCCCTGGCGCAGATTCGCCGCCGCCGGTACCGGCAGCAGCGCCGTCGGCATCACCTCGGCATCGGTGGCCCAGAAACCATCGACCGGCGCAATCATGCGGCAGCGCGGCGTGCGCGCAAAATAGGGATGCAGGCCGAAGCCATAGGGCATGGCCGTCGGCCCGGTATTGCGGCTTGCGAGGCTGATCGTCAGCGCCGTGTCTGTCAGCCGGAAATGCTGGCGCATCTCATAGGCGAAAGGCCAGTCGTCGGGAGCATGGCGATAAAGCAGGCTGGCGCCGGCCGGGGTCTGCGTCTCGACCAGCCAGGGCCGCTGCCAGCCATGGCCATGTTCATTATGCGGCCCGTCGCTGTTCAAAGGCAGCTGGACCTCGCGGCCGCGAAAGCGAAACCTGCCGTCGCGCAGGCGATTGGAAAAAGGCGACAGAGGAAAGCAGCTGGCGCCGAGCACATCGCTTGCCGCCAGGGCCGCCGGATCCATCGGCCGCAGCAGATCGATCGTGCCGGCCTCACCGCGATAGCTGAAGCCGGCGATCGCGCCGCCGATGGCCGGCGCCAAGCGCAGGCGCAACGGGCCGGACGCGATTTCGATCAGAGCAGATCCCATCACGTCCGCCCCTGGCGGTCGGTCATCGTCCGGTTACCTGTCGTCATGCGTCAGGCCGACAGCGTCTGTTCCACACCATTGCGCTGATGCGTACCGGTCCGGCCGGTCAGCTGCGCCGAGATGCGATTGGCGCACTGCTTCACCTTCTCAGCGATCTCCTGCTTGCGGCTGTTCCAGTCGCGCTGCTTCAGGCTGGTGACGCTGATGGCGCCCGCCGGGCGGCCATTGCGGTCGAGCACGCAAGCGCCGATGCAGGCAACACCCTCGGTGTCTTCCTCATCGTCGACGGCATAGCCGAGCTCGGTTACTTCGGAGAGCTGCTGCATCAAGGCGCCGACATCGGTGATGGTATGGGGCGTCCGCTGCGGCAGCTCAAACTGGTTAAGAATATGTTCCGCCTCGGCGGCCGGCAGCGCGGCCAGCATGGCTTTGCCCACCGCCGAGCAGTGCGGCAGCTCGCGCCGGCCGAGCGCGGCATCGAAGCGCACGGCGCCCGGGGCATCGACCCGGCCGATGACGACGGCATGGCCGTCATCGAGAATGGCGACGCGCGAGGTCATGCCCAGCTCCTGGGTCAGCTGCCGCAATTCCGGCAAGGCGACATCGGTGAGGACGGTATTGGCGACGGCCAGATCGCCCAGGCGCGCCAGCATCATGCCGAGGCGATAGCGCCGGTTGCTGCCCTCGCCGAAATCGACGATGAAGCCGTGCGCCAGCAGTGTCTGCAGGATGGCATAGGCCGCAGCCTTGGAGAGCGAGAGGTCGCGGGCGAGATCCGTCAGGCGCGCACCCTCGCGGCCTTGATTGGCTACCAGTTCCAAGAGATCGAGCGCGCGGCCGACGCTTTGGACCCGATAGCGCTCGTCGAGAGCCGGCACCGGACGCGTTGCCTTGCCGGTTTCCTTGCGCGTGAGCCGCCTTGGTGTCGCTGTCTTCTGCTTCATGATCAGTTCCGTTCCAAAAGATCGCTTATAATTTGAGCCTATTTGCTATTTGGGCAGATAGGTTTGATCGACATCAATACTTGTCTAATTGACAGAAAGATCAAATTCGCCCCTAATAGAATTGTGTATACGAAACATAGTTTCGTATTACCAAACATTGCAAGGAATTTTTCATTGAGCGGACAGAAAGGCAAATGGCGCTCCAGCGCCTGGTTCGGCGGCGAAGGCAAGAATGCCTTCATGCATCGCAGCTGGATGAAGAATCAGGGTTTGCCGGCGGATGTCTTCGACGGACGGCCGGTGATCGGGATCTGCAATACCTGGTCGGAACTGACGCCCTGCAACGCCCATCTGCGCGACCTCGCCGACCATGTGAAACGCGGCGTCTACGAGGCCGGCGGCCTGCCGCTGGAATTCCCGGTGATGTCGCTGGGCGAATCCAATATGCGGCCGACCGCCATGCTGTTCCGCAACCTCGCCAGCATGGATGTCGAGGAATCGATCCGCGGCAATCCGATGGACGGCGTCATCCTGCTGGTCGGCTGCGACAAGACGACGCCGGCCCTGATGATGGGCGCCGCGAGCTGCGACCTGCCGACCATCGTGGTTTCCGGCGGGCCGATGCTGAACGGCAATTTCCGCGGCCAGGCGATCGGCTCCGGCACCCATGTTTGGAAATTCTACGAAGACGTCAAGGCCGGCCGCATGTCGGTGCCGGATTTCCTGGCGGCGGAGCAGGGGCAAAGCCGTTCGGCCGGCAGCTGCATGACCATGGGCACGGCCTCCACCATGGCCAGCATGGTGGAAGCGCTCGGCATCGGCCTGCCGGACAACGCCGCCATCCCGGCGGTGGATGCGCGTCGCAACGTGCTGGCGCATCTGTCGGGCCGGCGCATCGTCGAGCTCGTCAAAGAAGACGTGCGCATGTCGCAGATCCTTACCAAGCCGGCCTTTGAAAACGCCATCCGCGTCAACGGCGCCATCGGCGGCTCGACCAATGCCGTCATTCACCTGATCGCCATCGCCGGGCGGCTCGGCGTCGCGCTCGATCTCGAGGATTGGGATCGCCTGGGCCGCGATATCCCCACCATCGTCGATCTGATGCCCTCGGGCCGCTTCCTGATGGAAGACTTCTATTATGCCGGCGGCTTGCGTGCGGTGATGCGGGTTCTGGCCGAGAGCGGCCGCCTGCATGAGGAGGCGATGACGGTTGCCGGCGAGACGATCGGCGCCATCTGCCGCGAGGCGCCGAACTACAACAGCGAGGTCATCCGCGGTCTCGACAATCCGCTGACGCCGCAGGGCGGCATCGTCGTCTTGCGCGGCAATCTGGTGCCCAATGGTGCGGTGATCAAGCCCTCGGCGGCGACGCCGGCGCTGATGCAGCATCGCGGCAAGGCCGTGGTTTTCGAGAATATCGAACATTACCACCAGCGCATCGACGATCCGGCGCTCGAGATCGACGCGACCTCGGTGATGGTGCTGAAGAACTGCGGCCCCAAGGGCTATCCCGGCATGGCCGAGGTCGGCAACATGCCGCTGCCGGCCAAGCTCCTGAAGCAGGGCGTCACCGACATGGTGCGGATCTCCGATGCACGGATGAGCGGTACGGCCTATGGCACGGTGGTGCTGCATGCGGCGCCCGAGGCAGCTGCCGGCGGCACCTTGGCCCTGGTCCGCGACGGCGACGTCATCGAGCTCGATGTCGCCAACCGGCGCCTGCATCTCGAAGTCAGCGACGCCGAGCTGGCGACGCGCCGCGCCGCCTGGCAACCGACCGTCTCGGCCGGCGCCAGCGGCTATGAGCGGCTCTATGTTGACCATGTGCTGCAGGCCGATCGCGGCTGCGATTTCGATTTTCTCGTCGGTCAACGCGGCGCGGATGTGCCGCGCCATTCCCACTGAGGTGCCCCATGCAGGGACTGATTGATCAACCTGCCCGTTATCCCAGCCTCAAGGATCGGGTCGTCTTCATCACCGGCGGCGGCAGCGGCATCGGCGAAAGCCTGGTCGAGCATTTCTGCGATCAGGGTGCCCGCGTCACCTTCGTCGATCTCGCCGTCGAGCCGTCCAAGGCCGTGGCGGCGCGCATTGCCGCCAAAGGCCTGCCGGCGCCGGATTTCATTCCCTGCGATCTGCGCAAGATCGAGGATCTGCGCGCCGCCATCGCGGCGACCCAGGCCAAGCATGGCCCGATCCGCGTCCTGTGCAACAATGCCGGCAATGACGACCGGCATTCGACCAAGGATGTGACGGTCGAATATTGGGATGATCGCATGGCGGTCAATCTGCGGCCGCAGTTCTTTGCCGCCCAGGCCGTGCGCGACCAGATGCGCGAGGCCGGCGGGGGATCGATCATCAATTTCGGTTCCATCACCTGGATGGTGGGCGACCCGGATTGCCCGGCCTATGTCACGGCCAAGGCGGCAATCACCGGCCTTACACGGGCGCTCGCCCGCGAATTGGGGCCGGAAAAGATTCGCGTCAATTGCATGATCCCCGGCTGGGTGATGACGGAGCGGCAGATGCGGCTGTGGCTCACCCCCGCCGGCGAGAAGCAGATTGAAGAACGCCAATGCCTGCGCGAGCGCCTCTATCCGGCCGATATCGCGCGCATGGCTTTGTTCCTTGCCGCCGATGACAGTCGCATGTGCACGTCACAGCACTTCATCGTCGACGGCGGCTGGGTTTGATCAAACTGGATTTGGTTTCGAGCGGGAGAGAGAAATGCGTCTTATTCAATATCGCGACCCGGCGGGTGCCCGGCATGTGGGCGTTGTCACCGCGGATGGCGATCGCGCTCATCCGCTGACCGGTGTTTCGACCACCTATCAATTGGCGCTGCTGGCGATCGAGCGCGGCATGGCGCTGGAGGCACTGGTAAGCGAGCTGACCGCGCCGGACACGGTCGACTATGCGGCTCTGTTGCGGGAGGGGCGGGTCCTGGCGCCGCTCGATCACGAGGAGCCGGCCCGTTTCTGGATCACCGGCACCGGCCTCACCCATCTCGGCAGCGCCGACGCGCGCAACAAGATGCATGTCGAGACGCACGGCAATGCGGCACCGGAATCCGATTCCATGCGGATTTTCCGCATGGGTATCGAAGGCGGCAAGCCGGGTGCCGGCCAGATCGGTGTACAGCCGGAATGGTTCTATAAAGGGGTCGGCACCTGCGTCGTCGCGCCGGGCGCGCCGCTGCCGCTGCCGTCTTTCGCGCTCGCCGGGGCTGAAGAGGCGGAAATCGTCGGCCTCTACATTGTCGACAAGGCGGGCCAGCCGCGCCGGATCGGCTTTGCGCTCGGTAACGAGTTTTCCGATCATGTGACCGAGGCGCAGAACTATCTCTATACCCAGCATTCGAAATTGCGCGCTTGTTCGTTCGGCCCCGAGCTGCTGCTGGGCGAATTGCCGCCGGATATCCGCGGTAAATCCCGTATCATCCGGGATGGCAAGGTCATCTGGGAAGAGGAGGTTCTCTCCGGCGAGCGGAACATGTCGCATTCCATCGCCAATCTCGAGCACTACCACTTCCGGTATGATATGTTCCGGCGACCGGGGGACCTTCATGCCTACTTCTTCGGCGCGGCGGTCTTGAGTTATGCTGCGGGCGTGAAAACGGCGCCGGGGGACGAGTTTGAGATCGAGGCACGGGAATTCGGCAAGCCGCTGCGGAACAAGATGGTGCCGACGACCGGTGACAGCGGTCTGGTGACGGTGACGCCGCTGTAAGCAGTCGGCGAGGGGATCTGACGTGAAGTGAACAATCAAAGCATACAAAACAACGGGAGGAAGGGCAGAATGTTGACAACGATAACAAAGCGGGCTTTGCCGGTCTTGGCGGCGGTCGTCTCGACCATCGCACTGTTCTCGGCATCGCCGGCCAATGCCAAGGAAGAATTGCGGGTTCTCGCTTGGCAGGGCTATGCCGATGACGACTGGGTCAAGGAATTCGAGAAAGAAAACAATGTCGACGTCAAGGTCGTCTTCATCGGCAGCGATGACGAGATCTGGGCGAAGATCAAGGGCAGCGAAGGCAAGGATTTCGATCTTTTCGCCGTCAATACCGGTCAGCTGCAGCGTTATATCGATATCAATCTGGTGACGCCCTATGACATGAGCAAGCTGCCCAATCAGAAGCATACGCTGCCGCTGTTCAACGACCTCACCAAGGTGAACGGCGTCATGCGCGATGGCAAAGTCTACGCCATTCCCTTCTGTTTCGATTCCATCGGCCTGATCTACGACACCGACAAGGTGAAGCCGGCGCCGACCTCGATGGATGTCATGTGGGATCCGAAATACAAGGGCAAGGTGCTGGCCTATGACAATGGCGAGCACAATTTCTCCTTCACGGCGCTCACCCTCGGCATCACCAATCCGTTCCATCTGACGGATGACCAGTTCAAGCAGGTCAAGGAGAAGCTGATCGCCCTGAAGCAGAACGTGCTCAGCTTCTACACCACGGCGGATGAGGCGACGCAGATCTACAAGAACAACGACATTGCGCTGATCTGGGCCAATTACGGCCAGCAGCAGCTCAAGGCACTGAAGGATGCCGGCGGCCACGTCGCCTATGTCAATCCGAAGGAAGGTGCCCTGGCCTGGCTCGATACCTGGGCGATGACCAGCGGCGTCAAGGATAAGGCGCTGGCGGAAAAGTGGGTCAATTTCCTGCTGGAGAAGAAGATCGGCCAGGCGCTGTCCGATCGCCAGGGCTTCGGCAACACGGTGGTTCCATCACCCAATGCCGCGGCCGGTGACAAGCTGGTTTACGTGCAGGTGGTGGAAGATCCGACCAAGCGCGCCGATCTCTGGAACGAGATCAAGGCCGCGCAGTAATCAATCCGTCCCTGGCCCGATCGGCACCGTCCGGTGCTGATCGGGTCGCATTTTGTCGACTTGTCGACTTTCAATAACACGTTCCTTCAGGGTGACATGGCCAGCCGCCGCCTTCTGCTCGAATTGAAATCCGTGGCGAAATCCTTCGGCGAGACCCGCGTCCTCGACAATGTCGATCTGGCGGTCGAAGACGGCGAGTTCATCACTATTCTCGGGCCTTCGGGTTCCGGCAAGACCACCATCCTGCGCATGATCGGCGGCTTTACCACGCCCACCGCCGGTGAGATCCTGCTGGACGGCAAGGACATTTCCGGCTTGCCGATCAACCGCCGGCCATTCAATACCGTGTTCCAGGATTACGCCCTGTTCCCGCATATGACGGTCGCCGGCAATGTCGGCTATGGTCTGCAGATTCGCGGCGTGGCAAAGGCGGAGATCAAGCGCCGGGTTGCCGATGCGCTGGGCCTTGTCCATCTGGCGCAGCTGGCGGAACGCTACCCGGCCCAGCTTTCCGGTGGCCAGAAGCAGCGCGTGGCCCTGGCCCGCGCCATCATCTGCCAGCCGCGCCTCATCCTGCTTGACGAGCCGCTGGCGGCGCTGGATGTGGAATTGCGCAAGCAGATGCAGCTCTTCCTCAAGAATATCCAGCGCGAGATCAAGACGACCTTTCTCTTCGTCACCCATGACCAGGAAGAAGCCATCTCCATGGCCGACCGGATCTGTGTCATGAATGACGGACGGATCCAGCAGATCGGCTCGCCGCTGGATGTCTATTACCGGCCGCATACCGAATTCGTCGCCCGTTTCTTCGGCGACAACAACCTGATCAGCGGCCGGCTCGGGGCCACGGCCGGCGACATGCGCTCGATCGATACCAGCTTCGGCAGCCTCGCTTGCGCGGTGGATGACCAGCCGGAGGTCGTGGCGGCAGCGCTCGGCGGCAGCGCTTATGCCGTCGTCCGGCCGGAATCGATCCAGCTGGCGGCATCCGGTGGCCAGCTGGACGGCTGCGACAACAAGATCGGCGCGACGATCACGGCGGTCGAATTCAGTGGCGCCACCACGCTGGTCCGCACCAAGCCGCAGGGGTCGGATATCGAGATGCGGGTCAAACTGCCGAGCCGGGCCGATGGTACCGCCCTGCAGGTCGGCGCCCAGGTGGCGCTTGGCTGGCGCCGCGTCGACAGCCGCCTGGTGCCGGTATGAAGAAGCCAGCCGGTATGAAGAAGCGCATCGCCGGCCTGCCGCGCGAGGTCAATCAGATCGGCCGTACGCCATGGGTCCTGACGGTGCTGGCTTATGGCCTGCCGTGCGTCTTCATTCTGATACCGCTGATTTCCTTCCTCGCTTACAGCTTCTTCTGGGTCAAGGGGACGGAAGTCCATTACGACTTCACGCTGCTTAACTACGTGCGGATCGTCGCCGAGGACATCTATCTCCCGGTGCTGTGGCGCACCTGCATCCTCTGCCTGGAAGTTGCCGTGCTGACCATCCTCTTCGGCTATCCGGTCGCCTACTTTCTGGCCAGTCTCGACGGACGAAAAAAATACGTCCTGCTCATGCTGCTGCTGGTGCCGTTGTTGATGAGCTACGTCATCAAGATCTATGCGATCCGCAGCATCCTGGGGGGCACCGGATTCCTCAATCGTTTCCTGATGGCGACGGGTCTTATCCAGGAGCCGCTGACGATCTTCGTCTTCAACCTGAATGCCGTTCTGCTGGCCTTGACCGTGCTGCTCATTCCCTTCGCGGTGCTGCCGATTTTCCTCTCGCTGGAGAAGCTGCCGCGCAACCTGCTGGATGCCTCGGCGGATCTCGGAGCTTCGGAACTGCAGACGTTCGTGCGCGTCGTCCTGCCGTTGAGCCTGCCCGGCGTCGTCGCCGCGGCAAGTTTCGTCTTCGTGCTGGCGATCGGCGATTTCCTGACGCCGCAGATGGTCGGCGGAAACAGCGGCTTCACCTTCGGCCGCATCGTCTATTCGCAATTCGGGACCGCCTATAACTGGCCCTTCGGCTCGGCGCTTTCGGTCCTTCTCTGTGCCGTGGTGATCATTGCCATCCTCGTCGGCAGCCGCTTCGGCAACAAGCGGGGGGTGGCATGAAACGTCTCTCGCCCGGTACTATCGGCTTCGGCCTGCTGACGGCTTTCGTCTTCATCATTCTCTATGGCCCGATCTTCGTGCCGATCATTTCTTCGTTCTTTACGGTGAAATACGGTCAGGTCGATTGGAGCAATGCCAATCTGGACGCCTACCGCCTGCTGATCAACAATGAGGGCATTCTGACGGCGCTGCAGAATACCTTGATTGTCGGCGTGTCGGCCGTGATCCTGGCGCTGATTGTCGGCTGCTTCCTGGCGATGTTCTATCAGTTCAGCCAATCGCCGGGCCGCGGCCTGGTGCAGTTCATCATCTTCCTGCCCTTCCTGATGCCGCCCATCATCACCGGCCTGGCGCTGCTGATTTTCTTTCGCGAGATCGATTTCGAGCGCTCATTGGTCACCGTCATCATCGGCCATACGGTGTTCGTGCTGGCGCTGGTCTATCGCACCATCCTGGTGCGCCTGCAGGCCCTGGGCATGAATATGGTCGAAGCGTCATACGACCTCGGCGCCAGCGGCTGGCAGACCTTCCGGCTGATCATCCTGCCCAATCTCAAGAGTGCGATGATCGGTGCGGCGATCCTGGCTTTTGCGCTGTCCTTCGACGAGACCATGATCACCATCCTGGTGACGGGTACCGACAATACCTTGCCGATCCGCCTGTGGGCGATGATGCGGCTTGGCTTCACGCCGGATATCAACGCGCTGGTTGCCGCCATCCTCGGCTTCACCACCCTCCTGGTCGTGGTCGCGGCGCGTCACCTCATTCCCAAGGAGTTCACGTCGCGCGAAGCCTGACGGTCCCGACTGTCAGTCCCGCGCGTCGCTGCCGAGGTCGAAGACCTTGGTTCCCTCTTCCCAGCTCGGCGGTTCGAGCACTTCCGGATGCCGCAAGGTCCTGACGGCGTCGTTGTAACCGGATTTCCAGTGCTCCTCCATCGAGCGCCGCGAGAACTCGTAGTCCTTCGAGTGCCCTTCGTAGGTCGCGGCGCGATAGATCAGATGGACGATATTGTAGACCTTGTGGCTGGCGACCGAGCTCAGCAGCTTGGCCTCTTCGCTGTCGCGCGCCTCGGCCGGCAGCTTCTCTAGAATCTTTCCGAGCGCACAACGCAGTTTCTGCAGGCGCCGGAAGCTGTCGGTATTGGCGCGGGTCCGGCTGGAAAACTGGATCTCCTTCTGCCGCATCATCACTTCCGGCATATCGCGCGGAAAATCGCCGCGCGCATTCCATAGATCGACCTGGAAGGCGAGCGTGTCCTGCCTGTCATCGGCATTCAGCACCCAGCTGAGCGGCGTATTCGAAACCAGACCGCCATCCCAATAGTACTCGTTCTCGATCTCGACCGCGGGAAAGCCCGGTGGCAACGCGCCGCTGGCCATCACATGGGCCGGCGTGATCTTATGCGTCTTGGTGTCGAAATAGCTGAAATTGCCCGTGCGCACGTTCACGGCACCGATGCTCAAGCGCATGCCGTCATTGTTCAGGCGATCGAAATCAACCAGCCGCTCAAGTGTCAGCAGGAGCGGCGAGGTGTCATAGATGCTGGTCGCTTCGGTGCTACCCTGCGGATAGAACCAGGGCCCGGGCAGGCGCGGCGCGAAGAAGCCCGGGACACCGGTCAGGGCAACCTGATTGGCGACGAACTGATTGAGGCCGTTGCGGGCCACGTCGCCGCGAATGCCAGTCGTGATCCATTCGTCGATCCAGCTTGGACCATTGGTGACACTGACCTCGTTCCAGAATTGCCGCAATCTGTCGACCCGATGTTCCGGGGGGTTGCCGGCGATGATGGCGGCATTGATGGCGCCGATGGAAATGCCGGCGACCCAGTCAGGTTGCAAGCCGGCCTCGGCCAGGGCCTCATAGACGCCGGCCTGATAGGCGCCGAGCGCGCCGCCGCCTTGCAACAACAGGGCGATACATTCAAAAGGCGGCCGACCGTCGACACAGTGACTTTTCTTGAGTGGCTGCTTTGCCATTGGATGCTCCCGAACTCCCGTCGAACTCCAGGAAGGCGAACCGCCAGGTTCGCGAAGATGCCGCCACCTTAGCGGAATTTGCTGCCGCAGCGCAGCATTTATATTGCGGGTAGCAGGCTTGTCACTTACCCTGCCAGGGTCACATCATGCTGACGTTCCGGCAGTGGCTTCCCCGGCCACAGCAATAACCTCTATTGATCTCTGGTCACATATCCGAGGAGAGCGACATGGGCGCTGTTGAAAATCTGCGAACCGCCGACGGCTTTACTTTATCGGCCTACCGGGCCAAGCCGACCGGCGCCAAGAAACGGGGCGCGGTGGTGATTTTGCAGGAGATCTTCGGCGTCAATCATCATATCCGCAATGTGACCGACCACTTTGCCGCCGCGGGTTATGAGTCCATCGCGCCGGCACTGTTCGATCGCGCCCAGCGCGATGTGGATCTCGGCTATGACGGACCCGGCGTTGCGGCGGGTCGCGATCTGCGCGGCCAGGTCAAGCTTGAAGATACCTTGGCGGACATGGCCGCCGCCATCGCGGCGGTTTCCGCTGCCGGCCCGGTCGCCGTGATCGGCTATTGCTGGGGCGGTTCGCTGGCATTCCTCGCTGCGACGCGTCTCAAGGGCATTGCCTGCGCGGTCGGCTATTACGGCGGCATGATCGCCGGCCATGCCGATGAAAAACCGCAGGTGCCCGTCCTGCTGCATTTCGGCGAAAAGGACGAGGGCATCCCCATGGCGGATGTGGACATCGTCCGCAAGAAGCGCCCCGACGTCGAAATCCATACCTATCCCGCCGGCCATGGCTTCAGCTGCGACGAGCGGGCTTCCTTCGACCCGGCAAGCCATGAAAAGGCGCTGCAGCGCACCTTGGCATTTCTCGCCAAGCATCTCGGCGCCTGACATCTTGGCAGCTGAGCGGCAATCGCCCTGGAGTTAAAGACCCTTACGCATGCATTGTCATTTCACCGTGTCACCCCCCGTCGCCCTCGCCTCACGTTCGCGTGACGTACCGAACCTTCCACGCGAGCCGATTGGTTAGTCTGGCAAGGATGCTGGCTGATTGGCCGGCTCCGAGCGGGCTGCCGCAGATGCAGGCAGCCCAACTGACGGTGCTCTCCCACATGCTACCGCCGATGGCGGAGCGGGAGGTTGGTCTACCGGACGCCAGCCCAGCGGCGCACTCCCGCCGGAGGGGCCGGCCTTGAAAATTGTCCGGTGATCGCTCGGCGCCGATCGGCTTTCGCAAACAATGAGCGGAGGAGAATGCGATATGAAGCGTTTTCTCATCACTACAGCGTTTGTCGCGGCGACGGCTCTTCCAACCGGTGCCGCCTTCGCGCAAAGTTCCACCGACACGACCAACCCGCAAGCCCTGAGCCCGGGCGTAACATCACGGGGCGCAACGCCGGCGCCTGACCAGAGCCAGGCACCTGCGGCGAACGCACCGGCGCCAACGGCTCCAGCAGAGAACGCACCGGCCGGGAACGAGCCGGCGGCGACCGCGGCAAACCCGCCGCCGAGTGACGCGATCATCGCGTCCGAAGGCAGTGGCGACATTCGTGCCGACAAGATCATCGGCATGAAGGTCTACAATCCCGACGGCAGCGAAGTCGGAAAGGTGAAGGACGTGTTGTTCGACCCCAACGGCAATGTCAAGGGCGTCGTCGTCAATGTCGGCGGCGTGCTGGGCATCGGCGCCAAGCCGGTCGGCCTGCAATGGAAGGAAGTGGATGTCCAATCTTCCAACGGCGCCATGAAGGTCAACTATACGAAGGAGCAGCTTGAGGCTGCGCCGCGTTTCGAAACCCAGGACGCGGCCCAGCAGGGTGCTACCGGGACCGTCCAGCCGGCTCAGCCGGCCACGCCCGCAGCGCCGAGTTCAGCCCCGGCCCAGCAATAAGGCGGGGCAGCAATAAGCGCGACAAGATCGGGCAGGGATAAAGCCGGCTCGGTTCTGTTGCGATAACCCAAGCCAGGACGCTGGCTTCTCCGACACACGTACAAGTCCCGGCAGCTCAAGCTGCCGGGACTTATTCATGCCGGCATGGCAAACACGCTCACTGCTGACGGAAGGCGGTGAGAAAAAGCGAGAACAGCTGCGATTGCGAGGTGATGCCGAGCTTGCGATAGGCATTCTTGCGGTGGATCTTCACCGTGCCGCGCGAGATGTGCAGCTGCTGTCCGATCGATTCCGAGGAATGGCCCTGCAGGACAAGGCTGGTGATCTCGCATTCGCGTTGGGTGAGGCTGGCCGGGCCCAGGCTCTGGAAGATGCTGGTCACGACCTGGTCAAGATCGAGGGGCGCGCCGTCGCTGGATGCCAGGAGAACCTGGTCGCGCCCCGATTCAAGCCAGTGCTGCTGGCAAATGGCGCGGATGACCGGCTCGATGATTTGCAGCCGGCTGATGTCGTGATCGCTGAAGGCGCTGCTGGCCTCGGCGCGCATCAGCGAGAGCACGACCGTTTCGCCGCTCTTGAGCGGAAAGAAGAAGCCGACTTCCTCCGCCAGCCCCGTCTTGACGTAATAGGATCTGTAATATTCGCTTTGATAGAAGCGATCGGGAGCGAACTGCCGCATGCGGTAGAGACCGGGCTTGATGCCGCTGCGGCTCGCCTGGAAGAACGGATCGAGCAGATAGGGCCCGTCCTCATACAGCGAGACGAAGACCCAGCGTTGCTCCGGCGTGAAGGTGTCATAGACGCAGTAAGGGCGTTGATCGCCCTGGTAGCTGAAGATCACCATGTGATCGAAAAAAACCACATGCGACATCGCGTTGACGAGGGCACCGGTAAAATTCGGCTGGCCGATCACGTCGATCAGGGCGGCAAGGTAGCGATGCCAATGCCTCTCGGCCAGGGCCGCTGCCCGTCGCCGGCCCGGCTGGGCTGGCGCCTGCGCCGCCGCCGCGACGTTTTTGGTTCCAAGAAGCGTCATCTTCTGCAAAATACCCCCAAGGGGATATATCTCCCAAATCCCGCTTTATGTAGAGAATAGAGGAAATGAGAAAGAGGCAGGTCTGTCAACAGCCGCCTCGATTGCCAAGGGAACGACGCATGGGAGGCGGCGCCCGATGGATGGGGGAGTAAAGACCGCAATGGCGATCGACACATCGTCCGCTGCTGCCAACGATATCGTTTTCGAACATGTCAGCAAGCGCTTTGGCGCACTTGCGGCGGTCGACGACGTTTCGTTTGTCATCCGGCGCGGCTCCTTCCATTCCTTTCTCGGGCCTTCCGGCTGCGGCAAGACGACGTCGCTGCGGCTGATCGCCGGCTTCGAACAGCCGAGCGACGGCCGTATCGAAATCGCCGGCCAGTCCATGGTCGGCATTCCGGCCTATCGCCGCCCGGTCAATATGGTGTTCCAGCAATATGCGCTGTTCCCGCATATGGATGTCGCCGGCAATGTCGGCTACGGCTTGCGCCAGTTGCGGCCGCGGCCGAGCGTCGCGGAAATCGACCGGCGCGTGGCGGAAGCCCTGGAGCTGGTGCGCCTGCCGCATCTGGCCAAGCGGCGGATCTGGGAATTGTCCGGCGGGCAGCAGCAGCGCGTGGCTTTGGCGCGCGCTCTGATCAACCGTCCGACCGTGCTGCTGCTCGACGAGCCGCTGGCCGCACTCGACCGCAAGCTGCGCCGCGAGATGCAGATGGAACTGCAGAATCTGCAGCGTGAGGTCGGCATCACCTTCGTCCTGGTCACCCACGACCAGGAAGAGGCGCTCAGCATGTCGGATACCATCGGCATCATGCGCGAGGGCCGCATCGTGCAATTCGGCTCGCCCCAGGAACTCTATGACGCGCCGGTCAATCGCTATGTCGCCGATTTCGTCGGCGAATCGAATTTCATCGAAGGCGCGGTTGTTTCCGCCGACGATCACGCGGCAACCTTGCAGACGGCGCAAGGTATCACCATCACCGCGCCCTTCAGTGCGCTGGGGTATCAGCCGGCAAAAGGGGAGACGGCCATCGCCGCCATCCGCCCGGAAGTCATCGAGCTCTGGCGCGACGGAGAGACGCCGCCGGCGGGTGCGCAACCGATGGAATGCGGCACTATCCGCAACCGTATCTATCTTGGCGATCATACCGAATTCGGCATTGAGACAGCGCGGCTCGGCATGTTGCTGGTGCGCCTGCCGAAGGCATCGTCGGCGGCGACGGGGCTGCAGCCGGGCGACGCGGTCGCTCTTGGCTGGAACGCCGATCGCGCGCTCATCCTAAGCGACAAATAGCATCGAACAGAGGCGGAGAGCGACGACCCGCCGCCATCATTCAACGATGATCGTCGCAATCTGGGAGGAAGAGATGGACCAGCAGAAAGAATTCATCAAGCAACTGCGGCGCTATCAGAAGGGGTCGGTATCGCGGCGGCATTTCCTCGGCGTGACCGGGCTTGGCACGGCGATGACGGTGCTCGCGGGCGCCATGCCCGCGGTCTATGGCGCGCGCAAAGCCTTTGCCGGTTCGATCGGCGACAAGGTCAGCCTGACCACCTGGCCGAATTATCACAGCCAGGCCAATCTCGATAAATTCGGCGCCACCACCGGGGCCAAGGTCGAGATGACGGTATTCGGCTCGAACGAAGAGATGTTCGCCAAGCTGAAGGCCGGCGGCACCGGCTGGGACGTCTTCGTGCCGACCAACTACACGATCGAGAACTACGTCAAGGAAGACCTGATCGTACCGCTCGATCTCAGCCAGATTCCCAATTACCAGCCGCAGAACTATACCGATCAGCGCTTCACCCAGCCCGGGACCGTCAACGGCAAGGTCTATGCCGTGCACAAGGACTGGGGCACAACCGGCTACAGCGTCAACACCACGCATATCAGCGAGCCGATGACCTCCTGGAAGGATTTCTGGGATCTTGCCCGCGGCAAATATACCGGCCGCGCCATGGTGCATGACTATCAGCTGACGACGATCGGCAATGCCCTCAAATATTACGGCCATTCGTTCAACTCGCTCGACGAGAAGGAACTGGCCGAGGCGGAGAAGCTGTTGCTGGATGCCAAGCCGCATCTTTTTGCCATCAACAGCGACTACCAGCCGTCGATGCGCAGCGGCGATGCCTGGCTGACCGTGGCCTGGACCGGCGATGCCAACCAGCTGCATCGCGACATGCCGGAAATCATCTATGTGATCGGCAAGGAAGGCGGCGAGATCTGGTCGGACTTCTACGCCATCCCGAAGGAAGCGCCCAACAAGCCGGCCGCCTATGCGCTGATCAACTACCTGCTGGATCCCGCCGTCAACAAGGACGAGGTCCTGGCCCATGGCTATCCGGTTGCCGACAAGCGTGTCTTCGATCTGCTGCCGAAGGAGATCCAGACCAATGCCATCATGTATCCGGCGGCCGAATTGCTGAGCCCGCTGGAATTCGGTGCAGCGGCGACGCTGACCAATCCGGCCCGCGCCGAGATCATGGCTCGTTTCAAGTCGGCCTGATCACAGGGATAGGGCAGGGTGAGGCGCAGATGACAACGGCGGCGGTAGGTGTGGCGATGAAGCCGGAGAAGAAGCGCTGGGGATGGACGGCCTTGCTGCTCGCCCCCAGCGGCTTCTGGTTCTTCATGCTGCTCCTGCTGCCGCTCGCCGTCGTCATCGTCTATAGCGTCGGCGTGCGCGCCCCGACCGGCGGCTACCAGGCGGCCTTTACCTTCGACAACTATCTCAATCTGCCGGCGCGCTGGGCGGCCTTCCGCAATACCCTGATGCTGGCGCCCAGCGGCACGCTGATCTGCCTGATCATCGGCTATCCGCTGGCCTATTACCTGGCGGTCAAGGCCAGCCCGCGTTCGCGCCTGATGCTGCTGATCCTGGTGATCGTGCCGTTCTGGACCAGCTTTCTCATCCGCACCTATGCCTGGATGTTCATTCTCGGCAGCCGCGGCATTCCAGCGCTGCTGGATTGGGCCGGCATGCCCGATGTGCGCCTGATCAACACGCCGCTCGCAGTGTTGATCGGCATCGTCTACGGCTATCTGCCGCTGGTGGTCTTTCCGATCTATGTCAGCCTGGAGAAGCTCGACAAGAGATTGCTGGAGGCTTCGGCCGATCTCGGCGGCTCACCTTTCGGCACGTTCCGCCAGATCACCTTTCCGCTCTCGGCACCGGGCGTCATCACCGGCTGCATGCTGGTCTTCATCCTGCTGATGGGCGAGTACCTGATTCCGCAGATGCTTGGCGGCGGCAAGGTGTTCTTCATCGGCAATGCCCTGGTCGATCTCTTCCTGCAAAGCCTCAACTGGCCCTTCGGCTGCGCCTGCGCCATGGCGCTGGTGGTGCTGATGGTGGTGACCGTCAGCCTCTACCTGCGCGCCACGCGGCGGTTGCAGGGCCGTGACGTTTCCTTGATGTAGAGGCAGCATGTTCCTGCGCGGCTATTCCTACCTGGTCTATCTCTTCCTCTATCTGCCGATCGGGCTCATCGTGCTGTTCAGCTTCAACAGCGGCAGCAACGCCTCGAGCTTCCAGGGCTTTTCCGTGCATTGGTACGGCAAGGTGCTGGACAACAGCCTGATGCTGGATGCCCTGCAGAACAGCGCCATCGTCGCCAGTACCACCGCCGTCCTCGCCACCGTGATGGGAACGATGGCGGCGGTTGCCTTGCAGCGCGTACATGGCCTGCCGCGCGCGATCTTCGATGCCCTGACCTATATTTCGATCATGGTGCCGGGCATCGTCATCGGCATCGCCACGCTGATCGCCCTGGTGACCACCTTCGGCGCCATCAATTCCTTCCTCGCCCAGATCTGGCCGGGCGATACGCCGCCGCGGCTGTCGCTGGGCTATGGCTCGATCATCGCCGCCCATACCTTGTTCGCCATGGCCCTGGTGATCGTCATCGTGCGGGCGCGGATCGCCGGTATGGATCGCAGCCTGATCGAGGCCTCGATGGATCTCTATGCCGATCCCTGGGCCACCTTCCGCCAAGTGACGTTGCCGCAATTGCTGCCGGGCATCGTCGCCGGCTGCCTGCTGTCATTCACCTTCAGTTTCGACGATTTCGTCATCGCCTTCTTCGTGGCGGGGTCGAAAAATACCTTGCCGATCTATGTCTTCTCGTCGATCCGGCGCGGCGTGACGCCGGAGATCAATGCCATCGGCACCATGGTGATGATGTTTTCCCTCACCCTCCTGGTGGTGGCACAGCTGTTCCTGCGGCGCTCGCGGCGGAAGTCATCACAAAAATCGGCAACGGCGTGATAAGCGTGAGAGATCGATGATTCTGCGGGATAAGGTTGCCGTGGTCACCGGTGCGGGGTCGGGGATCGGGCAGGGCGGGGCGAAGATCATGGCGCGTGAAGGTGCCCTTGTCGTGGTCGTCGACCGCAAGGCAGACGCCGCCGCGGCCACCGCCGCCGCCATCCGTGCGGCCGGCGGGCAGGCGGAGGCGCATGACCTGGATGTCACGGATGACGATGCGGTGGCGGCGCTGCTGGCCGGCGTCATCGCGCGGCATGGCCGGATCGATATCCTGCATAATCATGCCGGCATCCAGGTGGCGGGCTCTCTGGAGCAGGTGGAGCCGGCCGCCTTCGACCAGTCCTGGCAGGTCAATGTACGGGCGCATTTCATTGCCGCGCGGCATGCCATGCCGCAGATGCGCAGGCAGGGTGCCGGGGTCATCGTCAACACCTCCTCCAATTCGGGCGTCTTCCTCGACCGCGAGATGCTGGCCTATATTACCACCAAGGCGGCGGTGATCATGATGACCAAGCAGATGGCGCTGGATTACGGTCCCTACAACATCCGGGTCAACGCGCTCTGCCCCGGCTGGGTCGACACGCCTTTCAACGAGCCCTATATCCAGCAGATGGGCGGCCGCGCGGCGATCGAGCAGTATGTGCGCGACAAGATCCCGCTGGGGCGCTGGGCCAGCGTCGATGAGATCGCGGAAGCCATCCTGTTCCTGGCCTCCGATCGCTCCTCCTTCATGACCGGCCATGCCCTGGTGGTCGATGGCGGCGAATGCATCGCCTGAAGGGAGAACAGCCCCGGCTTTGCTGGGGCATAAAGGTTAACGCCGCGCGGCCACAACAATAAACCGGCAGCTTCCTTGCGGCGGCTTCATTTCCCGGGCGGAATGCGGCAGAATGACGTCTTGCCGACCGCCGGAGGGACCGATGCATATCCCCCACCAGCAATTGCACGATCTTCACGAGTTCTGGCATGCGCGGCTCCATCACCGGCGCATGCCCGATCGTGCCGATTTCACGCCCGAGGAATTTCGCCCCTGGTTTGGCCATATCGGTATCGTGGTGGCCGAAAAGCCGGAGCGGGGATCGCGCTATCCGCGCTGGCGCGTCGCGCTCTCGGGACTGGAAATCACCGATTACGACGGCGCCGACTGGACCGGACAGCTACTGGACGAGGCGGTGCCGGAACATGCCCGGGGCGAAATTCTCGCTCCCTATGACCGGCTGGTGGATCGGCAGGCGCCAGTCTATTGGCAGGTCGACAGCGCGATCAACGGCGCCAGCTCGCTGAAATATCATCGCCTGCTGCTGCCCGTCACCTGCGGCGGCCCCGGCATCGGCAAGGTGATCGTCGGCATCTATGCCGAGCCGCCGCGCCAGCCGCAGCAGAAATGCGTCTATGACGCCATGGCCAAGGCCGAGATCTCGCGCGCCTGGACCGTGGCGCATTAACGCCGATATTGCCGTCGGCGCCGCGTGCCGGCATCGGCAGCCGGCACATTCCGTGATCTTGTCGCTCGTGGACATGACAATGCCGGTATGGCTGCCTTGCCGGCGCGGCAATTGTCGAAACAATCTGCCATCCGGGTCCTCCATCCCGGCATCCGGCCAATCGGCCGGTGCGGGACGACCCTTCGGGATTTGCTTGCATGAATCACCTCGGAATCTGGCTGGGATCGTTCTGGCCGCGGCCTATTGCCGTCAACTGGCGGGAACGCCTGCGCGCCTGCTGCGGCGCCGCGCTCGGCATCATCGTCACCGGCCTCGTCACCCGCTGGGCGCTGGGCGCGGAAGCCAGCCTGCCGCTGCTGATCGCGCCCATGGGAGCCTCGGCCGTGCTGCTCTATGCCGTGCCGGCAAGTCCGCTGGCCCAGCCGTGGTCCATCATCGGCGGCAATCTGGTGGCCGGTGCCATCGGCATCACCTGCGCGCAGTTCGTGCCGGATCCGATGCTGGCTGCGGCCGTGGCCACCGGCCTCTCGATCGGCGCCATGTTTGCGCTGCGCTGCCTGCATCCGCCGAGCGGCGCCGTCGCCTTGACCACGGTGATCGGCGGGCCGGCCGTTCATGCCCTGGGCTACAGCTTCCTGCTGGTGCCGCTGGGGCTCAACTCCTGCCTGCTGCTGCTGGTCGCGCTGCTCTACAACAACCTGACGCGGCACCGCTATCCGCATCACGCCCCAGCGCCTTCGCCGGCGGTACAGGGCAATGTGCATCGCACCGGCGATCCGGTCGCCACCAACCGGGTCGGCTTCGTGCCCGCCGATCTTGACGAGGTGCTGCGGAATTACGGCGACCTCATCGACGTCGACCGCGAGGACCTCGAGCAGCTGTTCCTGCAGACCGAGATGCATGTCTATCGCCGGCGGTTCGGCGATCTGCGCTGTCGCGAGATCATGTCGCGCGATATCGTCCAGGCGACGCCGCAAACCGGTTTGACGGAGGCCTGGCGCCTGCTGCGCGGCCATCGCCTGTCCAGTCTGCCGGTGCTCGACCCAGGCAGCGGCAAGGTCGTCGCCACCCTCGACCTCGACGATTTCCTGCATCATATCGACGGGAACGGCTTCGATGCCGAGGCCGGCTTCCTGCGGCGGTTCCGGCTGCTGTGGCGGAGGCCGGGCCGGGCCTTGCCGCGCACCGTCGGCGAGCTGCTGGCGGACCGGGCGCATCAGGCGCCGCCGCATCTTGTCCCCGAAGAGACGCCGATCGTGGCGCTGGTTCCGCTGCTGGCGGATGGCGCCGTCCACCAGGCCTATGCGATCGATGCGCAGGGGCATCTGACGGGCCTGGTGACATTGTCCGATCTTGTCGCCGGGCTCTATCGGGCAAAGCTGACGGGCCAATTGCCGCCCGCCGAGGCCTATTCGATCTAGCGGACGATCTAGAACAGCTTCTTCCAATAGAGCAGGCAAAGCGAAACGATCACGGTCGCCATCATCAGCAGCATGACGCCGTCGAAGCCGACACTGCTCTGCACGCCCGGCAGGCCGCCGACATTCATGCCGAAGACGCCGGTGATCAGGGTGATCGGCAGGAAGATCGTGGTGACGATGGAAAGCACATAGAGGTTGTGGTTGGTGCGTTCCGCCTGCTTGTTGGCGATCTCGTCCTGCAGCAGGCGGGCGCGATCCTGGGCGAGGTCGAGATCGTGGCCGAGCATGTCGAGACGTTCGACCGCCTGGCGCAGATCGGCGGCTTCCTCGCCCGACAGCCAGTTCGGCAGGCGGTTGAGCAGGCCGGCTAGGGCGTGGCGCTGTGGCACCAGATGCCGGCGGAGCCGGACGATGAGCTGCCGGGCCCGGCCGAGCTCGCTGCCTTCGTTGCTGACGTGGTCATCGAGGATGCGGTCCTCGATCCGATCGATCGTCTCCCCCAATTCGGCAATGGTGGCGCCGAAGGTTTCGGAGAGATGGTGCAGCAGGCGGATGACGAGACCGATGGGCCGTGCCGCGTGGCCCTGCTCGGCAACCGCCCGGCGCAGGCTGTCGACCGAGCGCAGGGGCTGGCGTCGCGCACTGATCAGCAGGCGGTCGTCGAGATAGAGCCGCAAAACGCTGATTTTCGACGGATCGATGTCGAATTCATGATGCAGATCGCCGAGAATGCCGACCAGCCCCTGGCCGATCGGCTCCAGCGTCATCTGATTGGTGCTGCCAAGCAGGATATCCTTGGCGGGGCGCGGAATGGCGGGACAGGCAGCCAACCAGCGTTGCGCCCGCATATCGGCAAGGTTGAAGTGCAGCCAGATATTGGCGCTGGTTTCGGCGAGCGCCGCGTCGATATCCCGCCATTGCAGGTCTTTCAGCGTGCCGTCGCTCTGCAGCAGATAGCCGCAAATGAGGCCGCCGGCGGCATCGATATCGGAGAGGCTGCCCGGCACCGCGATCTTTCGGTCAGTTGCCGAGACCGTAGGTGCAGTTGCGCAGGAAGTTGCACAAGGTCTTGCTGTCGGTGATATCGCGCATGGTGTCGTAGCGGATCACGTCGCCGATGGTGGCGTGGAAGCAGCGACCGATCTTGTTGGCCACCTCGTGCAGCAGCAGGGCCAGACGCGCCGTCATACTGATATGGCTGGCGATCTGGAACAGGCGGCTGTTCTGGCCATGGAAATAGATCGGCACGACGCTGGCCTTGGCTTCATGGATGAGGCGCGCGGTGAAGGGCTTCCAGTCGAGATCGATGGCGCGGCGCGCGAAAGGTGTGGGCGTGGTGGCAACGCCGCCGGCCGGGAAGATGATCAAGCAGCCGCCTTCCTTGATGTGGCGGCGCGCGGTCGCCCGCGTGGCGAGGTTGGTCTTCAACGCCTCTTCCGTGGGATCGAAATCGATCGGCAGGATATAGCGCTGCACCTCCGCATCGGGCGGATAGAGGCGGGCGTTTGTCAGGACCTTGAAATCGTTGCGGACGCGATTGGTCAGACTGCCGATCAGCAGCCCGTCCACCAGGCCGAAAGGATGATTGGCGACGATGATCAGCGGTCCCTCGCGCGGAATGGCGGCGAGCTTCGCCGTATCGTATTCCAGGCTTAGATTGAGGAGGCGCATCGCGGCGCCCCAGAAATCCATCGAACCCCGCATCTCCGAGACATAGAGCTCATAGAGGCGCTTGAGCCTGACCTGGCCGGTCAGAACTTCGACGGCGCGGATGAAGCCCCGGGCAAGGGGGCCGTCGCATTGACTGGCGTAAGTCAGGTCAATCGAACTAGCCGGTAGGGCGGATAAAGTAGACATGACGACAGTCATGTCATGTCTTATTGACTTTGGTGTCGCAGTTCCGTGACGGTTCAGAGACAATCACCGGAGAGCTTTGCCGGGGTGGGATTTCCGGCCGCGCCGGCTGTGGTCCTTACTGCTCCGGTAACGGAATGCGCTCGGTCTCGTCGATCACCGGCATGAAACGATCGGCGCGCCAGTCGGCCTTGGCCTGCTCGATTCGGTCGCGTGAGCTGGAGACGAAATTCCACCAGATATGCCGCGGACCGTCGATCGTGGCGCCGCCGAGCACAGCCAGGCGGGTAGGAGCAAGGGCTTCGATCGCGATCTCCCGGCCCGGCTGCAGCACGAGCATCTGGCTCTCCGCCATTTCCCACCCGGCGAGGGTCACATGGCCGGAGAGGAGATGCAATGCCCGCTCCTCGTGGTCGGCAGGGATGTGCAGCCGCTTGCCGACCGGCAGGTCGACAATGGCGTAGAATAAATCGTTCAGGATCTCGACCGGCGAGACGGCCCCGTGCCAGCGGCCGGCAATCAGTGCGACATGCGCGCCGTCAAGGTCGAAACGCGGCAATTGGTCGGCGCCATAATGCCGAAAGCTCGGCTCCATCTCCTCGCGCTCACGCGGCAAAGCCACCCAGGACTGCAGGCCGTAAAGCGGTCCGCCGACGGGCCGCTCGCTCTGCGGTGTCCGTTCCGAATGGGCGATGCCGCGCCCGGCAGTCATCCAGTTGACGTCGCCCGGCGCGATCACCTGCCGGTATCCCAGGCTGTCCTTGTGCAAGATGGCGCCGCTGAAGAGATAGGTGACGGTGGCGAGGCCGATATGGGGATGCGGTCGCACATCGACGCCGGTACCCGGCGCGAAGCGCGTCGGGCCCATCTGGTCGAGAAAGATGAAAGGTCCGACCATCTGCCGCTTGGCAATCGGCAGAATGCGCGCCACCTCGAAGCCGCCGAGATCACGCCGGCGCGGCGGGATGATGGTTTCGATTTCCTCTGGCGGCGGCGCTGTCATGGCTTATTCCCCACGGCTGATTCTCGAAATGCCGGCGTTGCCATCAACTTTCAGACGCCAATCGGCAACCGAAGGCCAATGTCTCACTGCAAACATTAGAGCCCGGCCGGAAGATGCGATGCAAGTGGGAAGCGAGGTCACCGCCAGGCCAGGGCATCCGGCACCACGACGGCGAAGCGATCGGCCAGTTCGGCGAGGGCGATACGCTGGATATCGGCGGCAGCGACCTTGCCGCCGCCGAGCGGATCGGGCAGGTCACGCGTCGCCGTTGCCGCCGCCACCACCGTCGACCGATAGCCGAGATCGAGCGCGCAGCGCGCTGTCGCGCTGACGCACATATGGGTCATGAAGCCGGCGATGATCAGCTCGCTACGGCCGGTCGCGCGAATGCGGATGTCGAGCTCGGTTCTGGCAAAGCTGTTGGGCAGCGTCTTATGGACGATTGTCTCGCCGGCGCGGGGCTGAACGGCGGGCAGAATGGCGCCGGTGCCCGCCGGGTCGAACAGGCCGCCGGCCTTACCCTGGTGGACGATATGGAATACCGGCACGGCATGGCTGCGCGCGAGATCGAGCAGCGTCGCGCAAGCCGCCTGCGCGGCATCGACCCCGGCAAGCGGCAGCCGGCCATTGCGATACTCCTCCTGGGCGTCGATCAACAGCAGCGCGGAATCCGCCAAGGGGCTCGGATGCAGCGGCGCCCCGGACAGCTGCAGCAGCGTTTGCGTTGAGGTACTCATCATCGATATCCTTTGGCCGGTTTCAACGCTTCGATCTTGCCGCTTGATCGCCTGTTCGGAAATTCGCTAATTTCTCACAATGGCTGATAAAAAACGCACAGAACTGGATTGGGAGGATCTGCGCTATTTCGCGGCACTTGCCCATCACGGCAGCCTGTCGGCCGCCGCCCGGCAGCTGGGCGTCAATCACGCCACGGTGGCGCGGCGGCTGGCGGCGCTTGAAGCCTGTCTCGGGCAGCACTTGTTCGAACGCCGCCCGCAAGGTTACGTGCTGACAGGTGCGGGCCAGCGCGTGCTGGCCGCCAGCCGGCAGATGGAAGCGGCGGCCGGCAAGCTTGACCGGGAAGACGCTGCGAAAGGCGAGGCCGGCGGGATCGTCCGCTTGACCACGATCCGCAGTTTCGCTGACGGCTTCCTGGTGCCGCATCTCGCGGAATTCGCGCGACAATATCCGCGCATTGAAATCGACCTGATCACTGAATCGCGCAATATGAGCCTCGATCGCCGCGAGGTCGATATTGCCTTGCGTTTCGGCCGGCCGCAGCGCGGCGGCTTCCTCGTGCGCCATGCGGGCAGTCTCGATTTTCGGCTCTATGCCACCAAACGCGTGCGGAAGAATCCGGAAGCGGGCCTGATCACCTTCGACGAAGGCGGTGTCGCTCTGCCGGAAGCGCAATGCCTGAAGCGGTTGACGGCCGGGCGCGCCGTCGTCTTTCGCTCGAACAGCCAGACCGCCCAGGCCGCCGCCGCAGCGGCCGGCATGGGCATGGCGCTCCTGCCCGATTTCCTGGCGCGCCATTATCCCGCCTTGGTACCGGTCGATCTGCCCGAAACGCATCTCCGGCGCGATATCTGGCTGTTGATTCGAAAGGAGCAGCGCCAGCTTCGGCGCATCAGGCTGCTGGCGGACTTTCTGATGGCATGCCTGCAGCGCAACCGTCCACAGCTGCTGGCGGACTGAAGCCTCGCGCTGAAAGTCCTGTGTGTTTCGGGCCGCACCCACGTCCTGCACGAACAGGCTGGGTGAACACGGTGCTATGTCGCTATATGTGATAGTTTGATGACATATTTAAAACAGCACCCATGCAAAGGACAATATGGGGCAGGAAGAAGTTTGAAAGCTTACACCTGACAGTCCGCTATCGCACATTTTGTTTGCGATTTCGCACATCTATCCCCCGCTAAATGGCAGTTGCCGCTGCTTTCGTCACAAGACTGCAATGCGGACTGATTAGATTTCGCGCCTGCATGCCGGCTCCCAGAGGGCTCGTGGTGCATGGGGGAAGTTGCCACCGGCAGCTTTCGTTATCTATGAGAGAGGAAAATGCAAATGAAGCCCGCTTGGATGCGTATGGTTCGGCTTTCCGTCGCGACCTTGCTGACGACGACGACGATCGCCACGGGAGTCGCATCTGCCGAATCGATGGATGAGCTGGCGGCAGCCGCCAAGAAGGAAGGTCAGTTGACCGTCATCGCCCTGCCGCACGACTGGTGCGGTTATGGCGCCGTGATCGACGGTTTCAAGGCGAAGTATGGCCTGACCATCAACGAACTCAATCCCGATGCCGGTTCCGGTGACGAAGTCGAAGCGATCAAGGCGAATAAGGGCAATACCGGCCCGCAGGCGCCGGACGTGATCGATGTCGGTGTCTCCTTCGGTCCCAAGGCCAAGGCCGACGGCCTGATCCAGCCCTACAAGGTCTCGACCTGGAAGTCGATCCCGGAGAGCGCCAAGGATGCCGAAGGTTATTGGTACGGCGACTATTACGGCGTGCTGACCTTCGAGGTGAACACCGACATCGTCAAGAAGACGCCCCAGGATTGGAAAGATCTGCTGGGCGACGATTTCAAGAACTCGGTCGCCCTGGCGGGTGATCCGCGCGCCTCGAATCAGGCCATTCTCGCCGTCTATGCCGCTGGCGTCAGCGCCGGCGCCAAGAAGCCGGCCGATATCGGCGAAAAGGGCCTCGCCTATTTCGCCGAGCTGAACAAGAAGGCCAACTTCGTGCCGGTCATCGGCAAGTCGGCCCCGCTTGCCCAGGGCACGACGCCGGTCGTCATCCGCTGGGACTACAATGCGCTCGCCGACCGTGACACGCTGAAGGGCAACCCGAAGGTCGATGTCGTGGTGCCGAAGAGCGGCGTCGTCGCCGGTGTCTATGTCCAGGCGATCAGCAAATACGCGCCGCATCCGAACGCCGCCAAGCTGTGGATGGAATATCTCTATTCCGACGAAGGTCAGCTCGGCTGGCTGGCGGGCTATTGCCACCCGATCCGTTTCAACGACCTGGTCGCCAACAAGAAGGTGCCGCAGGATCTGTTGGACAAGCTGCCGCCGGCAGAAGGCTATAAGAAAGCCATCTTCCCGTCGGTCCAGGAACAGGATGCTGCCAAGGAAGTCATCACCAAGAAGTGGGATTCCGTGGTCGGCGCCAACGTCCAATAACAACCGCCTGACATAGGGAGATCGGGGTTGCCGATCGCATTCGGGCACGCTGGCCCGGAAAGAACGGCAACCCTGATCGCTTCAACATGACAAACGCGACGCAAGCTCTTCCGACGACAATGATGAAAGCCAGATTTGCCGGCAGCAAGAACGGTATGGCTCTGCTCGGCGTTTCTCCGTTCTTCATTTTCGCCGTGCTGTTCCTGATCCTGCCGACCTTGTTCCTGATTTTCGGCGCCTTCCAGGATGCCGACGGCAATTTCACCTTGGCGAATATCGCCGACCTGGTGCTCGACCCGTCGATCCGCAGCGCCTATTGGATCAGCATCAAGATCAGTACGGCTTCCGCGGTCCTGGGTGCCCTGATCGGCTTTGCCCTGGCCTTCGCGGTGGTGCTGGGCAAGCTGCCGGCCTGGATCCGGCCGACGCTGATGACCTTTTCCGGGGTTGCCTCCAATTTCGCCGGTCTGCCGCTGGCCTTCGCCTTTCTGGCGACCCTCGGCCGCGTCGGGCTGATCACGGTGATGCTGCGCGACTATCTCGGTTTCAATCTCTATTCGACCGGCTTCAACCTGCTGAGCTTCTGGGGATTGACCCTCACTTATCTCTATTTCCAGATCCCGCTGATGGTCCTCATCATCACGCCGGCCCTGGACGGCTTGAAGCGCGAATGGCGCGAAGCGGCGGAGATCCTCGGCGCGGATCGTGGGCAGTACTGGCGCTTCGTCGCCTTTCCCGTACTGTGGCCCAGCATTCTCGGCACCACATTGCTGCTCTTCGCCAACGCCTTCGGTGCCATCGCCACGGCCTATGCCCTGACCGGCAGCGCCTTCAACATCATCACCATCAAGCTCTATGCGCAGATTCAAGGCGATGTGCTGCATAACCAGAATCTGGGCTATGCCCTGGCGCTCGGCATGATCGTCATCACCGGTCTGTCGAACGGCTTCTATATCTGGCTGCGGTCGCGCAGCGAAAGGTGGCTGCGATGAACAAGCAAAGCAGATTGGGTGCCTGGATCGCCATCGGCGTCGGCACCCTCTATTTCGTTCTGCCCTTGCTCTCGACTTTCGAGTTCTCGCTGCGGATGCGGCGCGGCGAATACAGCTTTGACGCCTATCGGGTCGTCTTTGCCGATGCTCATTTCCAGGAATCCTTCCTGTATTCCACCTTCCAGGCCGTGGCGACCATCATCGTCGGCGTGCTGATCGTCGTGCCCACGGCCTATTGGATCCGCCTGCGCCTGCCGCGGTTACGGCCGATCGTGGAGTTCATCACGCTGATGCCGCTGGTCATTCCCGCCATCGTCATCGTCTTCGGCTATCTGCGGCTCTATAACAGCTCATCCTGGCTACCGCTGACGGCCAATGCGCGCACCACCGACCTGCTGTTGACCTTCAGCTATGTGACCCTGGCACTGCCTTATATGTACCGGGCGGTCGATACGGGGCTGCGTTCCATCGATGTGCGCACCTTGACGGAAGCGGCAGAGAATCTGGGAGCCGGCATGGTCACCATCCTGTTCCGCATCATCCTGCCGAACATCAAGTCGGCGGTCTTGAGCGGTGCTTTCCTGACCTTTGCCATCGTGATCGGCGAATTCACCATGGCGAGCCTGCTCAATCGACCGGCTTTCGGTCCCTATCTCCAGAATGTCGGTGCGAACCGCGCCTATGAGCCCTCGGCTCTGGCGGTGATCGCCTTCCTGGTGACCTGGGCCTGCATGGGCTTGATCAACATATTCGGCCGCCAGAAGCAGACGAAACACGCCGCCTGATGGCGCCGCGCTGAGAGGAACAGATCATGGCTTTTCTTGAACTCGCGAATATCCGCAAGAGCTTCGACCAGACGACCGTGGTGCATGATTTCGATCTCGCCATCGAGCAGGGCGAATTCGTCTCCTTTCTCGGGCCGTCCGGCTGCGGCAAGACCACGGTCCTGCGCATGGTGGCCGGCTTCGAGTCGCCGAGCTCCGGTTCGATCCGGATCAACGGCAAGGAAGTCACCCATCTGCGCGCCAATCAGCGCAATGTCGGGATGGTGTTCCAGGCCTATGCGCTGTTCCCCAATATGACCGTCGCGGAGAATGTCGCCTTCGGCATGAAGGTGGCGAAGCGTCCGCAGGCCGAGATCGCGTCCCGGGTCGAGGAAATGCTGCAGCTGATCAAGCTGCCGCATCTGGCCGGCCGCTACCCCTATCAAATGTCGGGCGGCCAGCAGCAGCGTGTCGCTCTGGCCCGCGCCCTCGCCGGCAAGCCGCAGCTGCTGCTGCTCGACGAGCCGCTCTCGGCCCTCGACGCCAAGATCCGCATTTCCCTGCGCGAGGAAATCCGCGCCCTGCAGCGCAAGCTGGGCATCACGACGATTTTCGTGACGCACGACCAGGAAGAAGCGCTCTCCATGTCGGACCGCATCGTCGTCATGAACGAGGGCCGGGCCGAGCAGATCGGCACGCCGTCGGAAATCTACAATACGCCGGCGACACGCTTCGTCGCTTCCTTCGTCGGTACGCTCAGCTTCCTCAAGGCGAAGGTGCTGGACCCGCAGGCCGGTCAGTTGCTGATCGACAACCAGACGATCCGTACCGGCCGTGCCTTGACCGCGCAGCAGGGGGAAACCTGGTCGGTTGCGCTGCGGCCGGAATCGCTGACCCTGGTCAATGGCCATGCCCTGCCGGACGGCAATCGGATGCAGGGCCTGGTGGAAGAGGTTGCCTTTCTGGGCTCGGTCGTGCGTATCCGCGTTCGCTTCCAGGAGGGGGCGATCCATCTCGACACCTTCAACAATCCCGCGACGGCCCTGCCGGAACGCGGCAGCGAGGTATCTGTGCATTTCGCGCCGCAGGACCTGCTGGTGCTGGAGCGGCTCGACGCCTGACGGCCGACGCCCGGGCGAGCGGCGCCTACCCCCCCCCGACTCGACCGGCTCCGCGTCGCCGAGACGCTGCACAGATTGCCAAATCCGCGACGCCGGGCCAGTGAGCCCGGCGTTGCTTTTTCGGGCGCCTGCGCCCCCGCGGCCCTTGCGGCCCTTAAACCGATCCCGCCCTCGCCCGCGAAAACGAGGGCGTTGAAATATTGAATGAAAATTTCATTGACTATTTCATGACAGCGGCGAAACATGGCGCCAAGAAACGGGAGCGAAACGGGGAGGGAAGGTGCCGCGTCTGAGACGGAAGCTCGGCAGATTTCTGCTGCTGGCGCCTTTGGGAATCACTTCGATTCTCACGGTATCGATTGCCCTTGCCTTGATCCTGGCGCTGAGCTTCCAGCGCACCGATCCGAGCGCGCTTTTCACGGAATTTTCCTGGGCGGCCTATCAGGAGAATATCTTCCACCCGCTGTTCTGGCGGGTGCTGGGGCGTTCACTGACGATCTCGGCGCTGGTGACGATCGTTACCGTGGTGCTCGCTTACCCGGTCGCCTATGTCGTCTCGTTCCGTGCCGGACGGTTCAAGCATGCCCTGCTGGTCATCGTCTCGGCGCCGTTCTTCACCAGCTACCTGTTGCGGATCTTCGGCTGGAAAATCATTCTCGGCTTCAACGGCGTCCTCAATTCGGCGCTGCTCGGGCTTGGCATCATTCACGAGCCGCTGGCTTTCCTGGTCTATAATCCCGGCGCCGTGATCGTCGCCCTCAGCCATGCCTATCTCGCCTTTGCCATCCTGCCCATCTACGTGGCGCTCGATCGTGTCGAGCGTGCCTTGCTGGAGGCAGCCTCGGATCTCGGCGCGCGTCCGGCCAAGGTCTTCTTCAAGATCGTGCTGCCGCTTTCCGCACCGGGCGTGATCTCGGCGGCAGTATTGATCTTCGTGCCCACCGTGGGCGACTACATTACCCCCACGCTGGTCGGCGGGCCGGAAGGCGTCATGGTGGCCAATCTCATCCAGTCCGCTTTCGGCAAGGCCAATGACTGGCCGGCCGGTTCGGCGCTGTCGATGGCGACGATCCTGGCGGTCGGCGTGCCGCTCCTGATCATGTTCTCGATCGGCCATCGCCGGGCGACGGCCGCATCATGACGGTAGCATCGGGCAGCCTGCAGGATGTGGCATCGAGGCCGATGACGATCCGGCGCGTGGTCAAAGGCGCCAAGCGGCAATGGCTCTGGGGCTACACGCTGCTTTTTGCCGTCCTGCTTTACCTGCCGTCGGTCTTCATTCTCATCTTCAGCTTCAATTCCGGCATTCATATCGCCTTCCCATTGAAGGAATGGACGTTCGACTGGTACCGGCAGATGGCGCAGGACGATGCGCTGCTCGACGCCGCCCTCAACAGCCTGAAGGTGGCGAGCGCTTCGTCGCTCTGCGCCACCGCGGTCGGCACGCTCGGCGCTTTTGCCCTGGTGCGTTATCGCTGGCCGGGCGGACAGGCGATCACCGGGCTCAGCATGCTGCCGCTGCTGATGCCGTCGATCATCATGGGCATCGCCCTTCTGGTGCTGCTGCGGGCCGCCGGCCTCGACAATTCGCTGACGGCGATCACCTGCGGCCATATCGTCTTTTGCACGCCGCTCAGCCTCTCGATCATGATGAGCCGCTTCGTCACGCTCGATCGCAGCCTGGAAGAGGCGGCCATGGACCTCGGCGCCAATGAGGTCGGGACGTTCCTGAAGATCACGCTGCCTCTATCCTTCGCCGCGATCTTCGCCTCGATCATCCTCTGCTTCACCACCTCGATCGACGAATTCGTCATCGCCTTTTTCCTCTCCGGCACCGATGCGACGCTGCCGCTCTATATCTGGGGCCAGTTGCGCTTTCCCTCGCATCTGCCGGAGATTCTCGCGCTGGGTTCCTGCATGCTGGTCGCGTCGCTCCTCCTCGTTTTCATCAGCGAGGCCTTGCGGCGGCGCGGCGCGCGGCAACTGGAGGCTTAATCAGGCGGCGCCGGGCCGCGGTCCTCGGCGCCGTCCAAATATCGACCGCTTTGTGGGAGGATCAAGATGACGACAAGCAACCGCCGCCGATTAACGATCGGCGCAGCCATTGCCGGGCTCTGCGCCGCGGCTCTGGGCTGGACCGGCCTGGCGCACGGCGCCGACAAGATCGTATACTTCACCTGGGACGGCTATGAGCTGCCGGATTTCAACAAATCCTTCCTCGCGGCCCATCCGGGTGCCGTCGATATCCCGAAATTCGGCGACGACGACGAAGCCTTCACCAAGGTCAAGGCGGGCTTCCATCCGGATATCGCGCATCCCTGCTATGACAAGGTCGAGCGCTGGAAAGAGGCCGGCCTGATCGAGCCGATCGACACCACGAAACTGAAGAACTGGGACAAGATCTTCCCGATTCTGCGCAATCTGCCCGGCCTGGTCGAAGGCACCAAGACCTGGATGGTGCCGTGGGATTGGGGCAATACCTCGATCACCTATCGTACCGATCTCCTGAAGAATCCGGAACAGAGCTGGAAGCTGCTGTGGGACCCGCAATACAAGGGCAAGATCGCCACGATCGATGCGGTGCACGATACGCCGATGGTGGCCGGGCTGCTGGCCGGCGTCGATCCCTTCAACATGGATGACGCCCAGATCGAAGCCACCCGCAAGGTGCTGCAGGAGCAGCGGCCGCTTTTGAAGATGTACACGACGGATATGACGTCGATCGAACAGGCCCTGGCTTCGGGCGAACTGGTGGCGGCGATGACCTGGAACGCTTCTGCCGTCAGCCTGAAGAAGCAGGGCGTGCCGGTCGCCTTCATGAATCCGAAGGAAGGCATGCTGACCTGGGTCTGCGGCTTCGTGAAGATGAAGGGCAGCGAGGCGCATGATACCCTCATCTATGACTTCATCAACAGCCGCTTGGATGATGCGTCCGGCCAGGCCCTGATCGAGAATTACGGCTATGGCTCGTCGAGCAGTGCCGCCATGTCCGCCGAAGGTGCCGACAAGCTGAAGGCGCTGCAACTGCCGACCGATCCGGAAACCATGCTGAAGACGACGGTCTTCACGCGGCCGATCAAGAACAACGAAAAGATCACCAAGATGTTCGAGGAAGTGAAGGCCGGCGGCTGATCCGCAGCGGTCGCCGACTTACCGGGAATGCGAGGGCGCGGCATGGCCGCGCCCTTTTTACATCTCCGCCGCGGCTTTCGCGGCTTCCACATCGGCGCGGCTGCGCAAGGGGCGCGCCTGCACCCGGAAGAAGGCATAGAGGCCGATCGCCAGCCAGCCGGCGACGGCGAAAAAGAAGATGACATAGGCATGGGAGAAAGCCGCCCGCTCGCCGGCATCAAGCTGCACGCGCATGAGATCTGTCAGATCGCCGGCACCGGCATCCTTGGCAAGCGCGCGGGCCGCAAGGCCGAGGACGAGATTGGAGGCGGCCGCCGTCGCGATCGCACCGCCCAGGGCGCGGGCGAAGCTGATCGAGCCGCTGACGGCGCCGAGGTCGCGCCGCTGCACGGCATTCTGCGCCGCGACATTGGCGATCGGAAAGATCGGCCCCATGCCGAAGCCGATCAGGGTCAGCAGCAACAGCAACACCGGCTTGCCGATATGCGGGGCGGCAAAGCCGAGGATGATGAGACAGAGAATGGCAAGCGGCATGCCGAGGAGGGGCGGCATCTTGTATTTGCCGGTACGGGTGATGTAGCGGCCGGACAGGGCGGCGCCGACGGTCGAAGACAGCATCAGGGGAATGATCAGCCGGCCGACCTCATCGGGCCCGGCGCCCAGCACCAGCTGCAGATAGGTCGGGACCATGATGGAGAGTGCGAGATAGCCGCCGAACACGATGAAGATCGCCACCAGCACCGGCGCCACCACCGGATCATGGAAGAAATGCAACGGGATGATCGGTTCGTGATGGTTTCGTTGCCGCCGGTAGAAGCCGATGGCGGCAATGACGCTGACGCAGACGGCGCCGATGACATCCGTGGACAGCCAGGGCACCACCGAGCCGCCGCTCGAGATCGCCAGCAGAAACGCCGTGCTGCTGACGAAGAACAGGGCGATGCTGACATAGTCGATTTCATGCGCGGTCTTGCGCCCGACCAATTGTTTCAGGATCGGGTCGGTGATGACCAGCGCCACGATGCCGATCGGCAGGTTGATCCAGAAGATCCAGTGCCAATTGGCATATTGCGTCAGTTCGCCGCCGAGCACCGGCCCCAGCAACGCCGAGCAGGCCCAGACGCCGGCGAAATAGGCGCCGTATTTCCCGCGTTCGCGGGGCGCCACCACATCGGCCACCGCGGTCTGGGCGATGGTGATCAGGCCGCCGCCGCCGAAGCCCTGCAAGGCGCGGGCGAGGATCAGCATCATCATCGATCCGGACAGGGCGCACAGCACCGAGCCGATCAGGAAGACGATGATGCACACCCGCATGACCGGCCGTCTGCCGTGCAGGTCGCTCATCTTGCCGAGAATGGGCGTCGCCGCCGTGGAGGTGAGGAGATAGGCGGTGACCACCCAGGACATCAGATGCACGTCGCCGAGATCGCCGCTGATGGAGGGCAGGGCGGTCGCCACAATGGTCTGGTCCAGCGCCGCCAGAAACAGTGAGATCATGGCACCGAGCACCACCATGCGGGTCTCGCGGGGACTCAAGAGCAGTGTCTCGGCGGTCATCGAGGGCCTTCCAGGGACGATCGGGGGCTGGCGGACGGAAATATGCCGGTCGCGGGCCGGCATGGCCCCCAGCATGTGCCGCATGAGAATTGGCCAATTGGTAAGGGTTTCGCGGCGCCTCTGTCAATCAGCGCAAAACGCAAGGCAGTGATGATGACACGCAAGTGTCAGGCCGCGGATGGTCGTCGCTGAATATCAGCGGATGCCGGCTGGCCCCGCCCGCTTCTCTTCCTCGGCGGCCTCGCGCGCGACAAAGCGGCGGAAGGCGGCGACTTTCGGCACCTCGGCCATCTCCGGGAGATGCACCACGTAATAGCCCCAGCCATCGCCCAGGGTGAGGTCGAAGAGCGGCACCAAGGTGCCCCGGCGCAATTCCTCCTCGACCAGGTTGCGAATGACCAGGGCGATGCCCTGGCCGCTCAGCGCTGCCGCAAACAGCACATGCTCGTCGTCGAAGATCTGGCCGGTTGCGGCATAGGCTGGATCCAGCCCGGCCATGGTCAGCCAGTCCGCCCATTCCTGCCGGCCTTCGTCATGCAGCAGGTTGGCGTGCAGGATGTCCTGGCGCTGCGCCAGTCGCCGGCTTGTCACATAGTCGGGGCTCGCCACCGGTATCAGCACCGGCTGGGCGATGCGCTGGGCGGCGAGGCCCGGCCAGCTGCCGCGCCCCGTGCGGATGGCGACATCGATGCCTTCCGTCGCCAGATCGAGAACGGCGCTGGTGTGGCGCACCGAGACCTCGATATCCGGATGCTGGGCGGCAAAGCGGCCAAGCCGCGGGGCCAGCCAGCGCGCGCCGAAAAACGGCGTCGTGGTGATGGTCAGCAGGGCCCGGGAGCGCCGGAGATCGGCCACCGCCCGTTCCAGCGTCGTGAAGGCGGCGGTCGCCGCCGGCAGCAGCCGCTGGCCGGCCGGCGTCAAATCGAGGCGCCGGGTCGAGCGCCGGAACAGCGGTTGTCCCAGCTGCTCTTCCAGGCTGCGGATCTGGTGGCTGACGGCCGCCTGGGTCACATGCAATTCCGCGGCGGCGCGGGTGAAGCTCAGCAGCCGGCCGGCCGCTTCGAACATCCGCAAGGCCGGCAAGGAGGGCAGACGGTCGGACATCGGGCGCCTTATACATGAATCAATATAATAAATGCGGCGACTTCCAGTATATCATCTCGTTTGTCGAACCGGCTAGATCGCACCAAAATCTCCCTATCACAGCGCGAAAAATTTCCTTCGGCGCGCCGGGAACGGATATGGGAGTAAAGATCATGCATGAGAATTTTTTGAGTTATATCATGCTCGGGCTGAGCCGAGGCCTGTTCCCCGTCCAGGCACCGCAATCCCGCCGGTTCGACGAGGAAGCGTTCTTGCGGCGCGAAGCCAGAATGCGCCGGGACGAGGCGGCGGAACGCCAGCGCGAGGTCGTGGATCGGGCGCTGCGCCAGCAGCCGCAGATGACCGATCATCCATCCGCCGCTGAAGGCGGTCGCGGCAGGCTACGCTTGCCGGCCGGCGGGCGGCCTTGCGGCGCGCTCTAATTGCCGGGCGCGCCTGACCCTGTTGCGGTATCGGTTTCCGGCACGTAGCCGCACAGCCGCAACGCGGCCAGCATATGCGGCGGCGGCGCAGCCGTGGCGGTGATCGGCGCGCGCTTGGGATAGAGCGGCAAGCCGATGCGGCGGGCCAGCAGATGCAGCGGCACCTGTTCGGTGCGATAGCGGCCGGCATTCGGTCCATAGGCGGGATCGCCGACCAGCGCACAGCCCAGTTCGGCGCAATGAACGCGGATCTGATGGGTGCGTCCGGTACGGGGCTTCAGTTCCAGCCAGGATATCGTATCCGTGCCGCCCAGCAGGCGATAGTCGGTGACGGCCGATTGGCCATCCGCCGCGGCCAGCATGCGCCAGCCCTTCTGCTGGGTGACTTTTTTCAGCGGCAGATCGATGGTGCCCTGGTCGGCCGGCGGCCTGCCCTCGACAATCGCCCAATAGGTCTTGTCGACCTGGCCGCCGGAAAACAGCAGCCCCAGCTTTCGCAGCGCCTTGTGATGGCGGCCGAGAACCAGGCAGCCGCTGGTATCGCGATCCAGCCGATGCGCCAGCGCCGGCAGACCCGGCAGGCCGAAGCGCAGGGCCTCGAGATACTGCTCGACATTGGCGCCGCCGCCCGGCCCGGCATGAACCGGCAATCCGGCTGGCTTGTCGATGATCAGGACCAGCCCGTCGCGATAGAGCAGGCGGTGCAGCAGGAGATCCGGTTCGGCAGGCGGCGGTGATGCCGGCTCTGCCGGGTGCAGCTTCTTACCGCCGCGCGCTGCGGGCCGCCGGCGCCGGTTGTTTCTGTCCCGGTCGGCCGTGGATGCCGCTGAAAGCGGCGATGCCGCCGCCTCGCCTATCGGCTGCTCGCCGCTGCCGCCGCTTTTTTTCCGGCGTGCCGGTTTGCCGGTCCGGCCCGGGCCGCCTTCATGGTTGGACATGTCTCGCCTTCCGATCCGGCACGTTGTAGGAAACCCGGCCGGTCCAGGCAAGCCCTGTCCGGCGGGCGTCGGCGGGGCGCGGCTGTCCGGTCTCTTGTCTCCCGGCTGTGGGGCCGGCCGCCACGGCTCTTGACCGGGGCGCCAAAGCACGGTCTATCGCTGGCGTAAAGCCCAGGCCTGCCGAACGACCGGCGGCGCCCGGCTGCCCTTCTGCGATGACGGTGGAGAGGGACACGAGGTGCCGGGACACAGGACAGGGATGGGAGGCAGCGTTTGGTAACCATGACCGATCATCTCGCCCGCATCGGCCGGCTGGCTGAGGCGATCCTGCCGCGCTACGGATTCTCGCCGCACGCCCGGGCGACGCTGATCAATCATTCGGAGAACGCCACCTATCGCATCGATGATCCGGCGCGCGATGGCCCCGCCATCCTGCGGGTTCACCGGCGTGGCTATCACAGCGAGCAGGCGATCCGTTCCGAGCTGCAATGGCTCGAGGCGCTCGGCCGCCATGACGGCATCGTCACGGCGCAAGCCATTCCGGCCCGCGACGGCAGCCTGATCCAGGCGGTGGCGAGCGACGAATTGCCGGAGCCGCGCCATGCCGTGATGTTCACGTTTCTCTCGGGGCAGGAGCCATCGGAGGATGACCTGCTCGGACCGTTCGAGCGCCTCGGCACGGTCAGTGCGCATATGCATGACCAGGCACGGCACTGGCCGCTGCCGGCCGGTTTCACGCGCCAGGTCTGGGACCACGACGGCGCCTTGGGACGGCGGGCGATCTGGGGGCGGTGGCAGGCCGGCCTCGGCATGACGCAGGCCGCCGAGCGGCTGTTCGCCCGCCTCTCCGATACCATTCGCCAGCGCCTGGAAAAGTTCGGCCGCGCGCAGGATCGCTTCGGCCTCGTTCATGCCGATATCCGTCTTGCCAATCTGCTGGTCGAAGGCGACGTGACCAAGGTGATCGATTTCGACGATTGCGGCTTCGGCTGGTTCCTCTACGATATCGGCACGGCGCTGAGCTTTATCGAGCATCGGTCGGATGTGCCTGAACTGGTCGATGCCTGGCTGCGCGGCTATCGCCGGGTCGCGACCTTGAGCGCCGAAGAGGAAGCCGAGATTCCGACCTTCATTATGCTGCGGCGCCTGCTGCTGGTGGCATGGATCGGTTCGCATCACGAAACCGATCTCGCGCGCAGCCTGGGCGCCGCCTATACCGAAGGCAGTTGCGATCTCGCCGAGTCCTATCTCGCCCAATACGGCTGAGTTCGGCAACGTCTTGTTCACCATCTGCGTGCATGCTACCGATTCGAGGGGGGCAGAAATGGATGGGGCAGGCGTGAATCAAGCCGAATTGGCTGGGCAGAAACGGCGAGTCTGGTGGGCACCTCTGGCATTGGCATTGGCATCGGCATGCTGGGGTGTGTCGGTTCCGCTCAGTAAGAAGGCAGTGGCGGCCCTGCCGCCCGTCACGCTTTTATCGCTGCAGCTTCTGGCCAGCATTGTCGTCCTCTGGACAGCCTTGCTGTTGTGCCGGCGACCGGCCGCGGCCATCGCGGGTCAGCCGATCACGCGTGCTGACCTGTATAAAGCCTGCTTCAGCGGCATGCTGCAGCCGGGTGCGACTTTCCTGCTGGTGACGCTGGGTCTTTTGCTGACCAGCGCCAGCGAAGTCGTGCTGCTGGATGCGATCGAGCCGATCATCATTATCGCCATGGCCGCGGTGCTGCTGAAGGAGCGGATTTCCAAGGTTCAATATCTCTGCGCTTTCGCCGCCCTGTGCGGCGCCGTTCTCGTCATCCTGCCGCAGATCGATATGACGACGATGTCCTGGGGCGGGCTGACCGGCGACCTGCTGGTGCTGGCGGGGCTTTGCGTCGCCGCCTTCTATGTGGTTCTCAGTCGCCGGCTGATCCCGGCCTATGATGGATTGCATCTGGCCGCCATCCAGCAGAGCGCGGCGCTGGCCTTCGCCGTGGCGGCGCTGGTCGTCGCGACGGCAATCGGCGTGCCGCCGCTGGATTGGCAGGCCATCAATGGCGATATCGTCTTCCTCGTCATCCTCTCCGGGCTGCTGCAATTCGCGCTGCCGTTCTGGCTCTATCTGCTGGCGCTGCGCCATACGCGCGCGTCGATGACGGCTCTCTTCCTGCCGCTCATTCCCTTGAGCGGCGTGATCCTTGCCTATTTCCTGCTGGGCGAGACGCTCGATGCCGGCCAGTGGCTCGGCGCGGCATTGATCGTCGCCGGCGTCCTGGCGTCCTCACTGACGGGAAAATCGGCGCATTAAAGAAAAGGCCGGGTGAGACACCCGGCCTTTGCAGTCGTGAAATCGGTTTTAGAACTCCAGCGCCTTCGCCTGACGGACATGCGGCAGCGCCTGAACGCGCTGGAGGAGATCCGTCGCGATCGGTCCGTCGATTTCGATCAGGGCGATGGCATCGCCGCCCTGCGCTGCGCGGCCGAGCGCGAAAGTGGCGATGTTGATTCCGTTATCGCCAAGCAGGCTGCCGAGATTGCCGATCATGCCGGGCTTGTCCTCATTGGTCACATAGAGCATATGCGGTCCGAGCGCGGCCTCGATCTCGATGCCCTTGATCTCGACGATACGCGGGCGGCGATCGGCGAAGAGGGTGCCGGCGATGCTGCGCTCTCGATCTCCCGCCGTGATGGTCAGGCGGATCAGCGTATGATAGGTGCCCTCTCGATCATTGCGCACCTCGGAAATGTCGATGTTGCGTTCGCGGGCAATGACCGGCGCATTGACCATGTTGACGGTGTCGAGCAAAGGCCGCAGCAGGCCCTGCAGCAGGATCGCCGTCAGCGGCTTGGTGTTGAGCGATGCGACATGGCCTTCATATTCGATGACCACTTTCTCGATCGCCGCCCCTTCCGCCTGGCCGACGAAGGTGCCGAGCTGCTCGGCGAGCTTCAGATAGGGCTTGAGGCGTGGCGCCTCTTCCACCGTCACCGCCGGCATGTTGATGGCGTTGCTGACGGCACCATGCAACAGGAAATCGCTCATCTGCTCGGCGACCTGGATGGCGACATTCAATTGCGCCTCGGTGGTCGCGGCGCCGAGATGCGGCGTCGTCACCACATTGGGATGATTGAAGAGGACGTTCTCGGTCGCCGGCTCGGTCTGGAAGACGTCGAGGGCGGCGCCGGCGACCTGGCCGGAATCGAGCGCCGCTTTCAGATCCTCTTCGACCACCAATCCGCCGCGGGCGCAGTTGATCAACCGCACGCCCGGCTTGCATTTGGCGAGAGTCGCGGCATTGATCATGCCCTTGGTCTGTTCGGTCTGCGGCGTATGCAACGAAATAAGATCGGCACGCTGCAGCAGCTCGTCCAGTTCCACCTTCTCGACACCGAGATCGACGGCGCGTTCCGGCGACAGGAAGGGATCATAGGCGATCACCTTCATCTTCAACCCCTGCGCCCGGTCGGCGACGATGGCGCCGATATTGCCGCAGCCGATGATGCCCAGCGTCTTGGCATAGAGCTCGATCCCGACGAAGCGGGATTTTTCCCATTTGCCCAGCTGCGTCGTGCGGTCGGCCTGCGGGATGTGCCGGGCCAGCGCCATCATCATGGCGATGGCATGTTCGGCCGTGGTGATGGAGTTGCCGAAAGGCGTATTCATCACGCAGATGCCGCGTGCCGTCGCCGACTTGATGTCGACATTGTCGACACCGATGCCGGCGCGACCGACCACTTTCAGCCTGTCGGCGACCGCCAGCAATTCGGCCGTCACCTTGGTGGCGGAGCGAATGGCGAGGCCGTCATACTCGCCGATGATGTCGCGCAGCTCCTTCGGCTTCAGGCCGACCTTTTCGTCGACCTCGATGCCCCGGTCGCGGAAAATCTGCACGGCGACGGGGGACAGTTCGTCGGAAATCAGAACCTTCGGCATGATGCTCACGCTGTCTTCTGTTGGGTTGCCATGACGTCGTCGAAGGCCCAGTCGAGCCAGGGCAGCAAAGCGATGAGGTCGCTCGCGTCGACCGTCGCGCCGCACCAGATTCGCAGGCCCGGCGGCGCGTCGCGATAGCTGCCGATGTCATGGGCGATGCCGTCGGCATCCAGTTTCTTGGCGATCGCGGCGGCGATGGCGGCCTGCTCCGCCTGCGGCAGGCGCGTCACGCGTGGATCGACGATTTTCAGGCAGACGCTGGTGGTCGAGCGCGTCGCCGGTTCCGTTGCCAGAAAGTCGATCCAGGAAGACCGGGCTACCCAGTCGGCGATGACCGAGAAGTTCTTGTTGCTGCGTTGGATCAGGGCGGCCAGTCCGCCGATATCTTCGCCCCAGCGCAAGGCGTCGATCTGGTCTTCGACGCAGAGCATGGAGGGCGTATTGATGGTTTCGCCCTTGAACACGCCTTCGGCGATCTTGCCGTTCTTGGCGAGGCGGAAGATCTTCGGTACCGGCCAGGTCGGTCGGTGCTCGGCGAGACGCGCCGCAGCACGGGGGCTGAGGGCAATCATGCCGTGCGCGGCCTCGCCGCCGAGCACCTTCTGCCATGACCAGGTAACGACATCGAGACGATCCCAGGGGAGATCCATGGCGAACACCGCCGAGGTTGCGTCGCAGATGGCAAGCCCTTGACGATCCGCGGCGATCCAGTCGCCATTCGGCACGCGCACGCCCGATGTCGTGCCGTTCCAGGTGAAAACCACGTCATGCGACCAGTCGACCGCGCCGAGATCGGGCAGGGCACCATAGGGCGCCTTCTGCACATGGGCGGTGAGTTCCAATTCGTCGGTGATATCGGTGGCCCAATCGAGGCCGAAACTGTCCCAGGCCAGCACATCGACCGGGCGCGGCCCCAGCAGCGACCAGAGGGCTGCTTCGATGGCGCCGGTATCCGAGCCGGCCATGATGCCGACGCGGTAATCGGCCGGGATGCCCAGCACCTTGCGGCTGCGCTCGATGAGATCCGCCAGACGCGCCTTGCCGATGGCGGCGCGATGCGATCTGCCCAAAGGTGCCTGATTGAGAGAAGTGAGAGTCCAGCCCGGCCTCTTGGCGCAGGGACCGGACGAGAATAGCGGCCGTTCCGGCCGTACCGTCGGTCTAGTCATGGCGTCCCTTCCAGAACGATTGCGCTCCGGTGGGGGAGCGTAGCCCGCGCCCATTTCCGCGAAACGGCAGCCCCTTGTCAAGCGGCAAATATCGGTCCCGATGTCGCATTTCATTCAGCGCCGGTCGTCCGACCGCCCGGCTTTCCGCGCGACTCAGGCTATCTTGCCGGCGATGGTTGCCCGATCCGCCGCGTGCGGTCGGGCTGAAAAGGGAACACGGTGAGGTCGCTTTCGAAGAGCGACCGAAACCGCGGCTGCCCCCGCAACTGTGAGCGGTGAGCCTGTTACCGAAATGACCACTGGCCGGATCTGGAAGGATCCGCCGGGAAGGTTGGTAGCAGGCGGTGACCCGTGAGCCAGGAGACCTGCCATCGCGCCTGTAACGCCGATGAACGGACGGGGTGTCCGGTATGCGGCATCGCCCGGAGCAGCTGGCTCCCGGGAGATGCATGTGACCCTCCGCCGCAACCGACCGAGGGGGTCATCCATGTCGAACAGCCTAGCCACCACCGTTTATGCCGATCTCGCGGATATCGACACACGCGACAAGCCGCCGGTCGATCATCGTGCCGTCAACTGGTTTGCCGCACTTTGGCAGGCCGAAAAGATTCGGCGCGATGCCTGCCATGCCAATCTGCTCTCCTGGATCATCGGGCTGCCGGGTGGCCTCGATCCGGCTGAAGCTGCCGCCTCGGTGCTCGCCTATCAGCAAGGCCAGGCGGATCTGTCACTGTCGCCGTCGTTGACGGCCCTGCTGCAAAGCGTCGCCCGCTATCCGGCGCAGCAGCTCGCACGCATGCGGTCATCGCGTCGCCGGGCTGTCGCGGCGCATTGATCAGGCCGGTCCGCGAGAAATGACACAAAAAGAAAACGGCACCGGTCTTGCGGCGGGTGCCGTTGACTCTGACGAGGCGTGTGCGGTCAGGCGCTGAGCTTGGTGGCGATCTTCGCCACGTGCTCGCCTTGGAAACGGGCGATGGAGAGTTCGTTTTCGCTCGGCTGGCGGCTGCCATCCGCCTTGGCGAGGGTGGTGGCGCCGTAGGGCGTGCCGCCGGTGATCTCATCCATGTTGAGGAGGCCCTGGCAGGCATAGGGCACGCCAACAACGATCATGCCTTGATGGAAGAGGGTGGTGTGGAAGGACGTGATGGTGGTTTCCTGGCCGCCATGCTGGGTGGCAGTTGAGGCAAACACGCTGCCGACCTTGCCGACCAAGGCGCCCTTCATCCAGAGGCCGCCGGTCTGGTCGAGGAAATTGCGCATCTGCGCGGCCATATTGCCGAAACGGGTCGGGGTGCCGAAAATGATGGCGTCGTAATCGGCCAACTCATCCACCGTGGCGACCGGCGCCTTCTGATCGAGCTTGAAATGGCTCTGCTGGGCGATCTCCGCCGGCACCGTCTCCGGAACGCGCTTCACCGTCACCGTCGCGCCGGCGACCTTGCGCGCACCTTCGGCAATCGCCTCGGCCATTTTCTCGATATGGCCATAGGTGGAGTAATACAGAACCAGGATCTTGCTCATTGTCGCTCTCCAATTTGGACTCGATGTCGCGGTCAAATTAGAATCGGGGCCGGCCTTTGATAATCGGGCTTTCCCTGATAAAATTGTTCACTAAATGTGGACAATCGGCGGTGGAAGCTGAAACATGGATATCGTCAGCGCAATGCGCACCTACCGGCAGGTGGTCGACAGCAGCAGCTTTACCGCTGCGGCACAGGCACTTGGCCTCTCGAAGGCGGCGGTCAGCAAGCAGATCAGCGATCTGGAAGCGCATCTCGGCGCCGCGCTGCTGCATCGCACGACGCGGCGCCTGAACGTCACGGAAGCAGGGCAGCTCTATTTCGAACGCTGCCAAAGGCTGCTGGACGAACTCGATCTTGCCGAAGCGGAGATGCGCAACCTGCAGACCGAACCGACCGGCCGGCTGCGGCTCAGTGCGCCCGGCAATTTCGGCGAGGCGGTCCTGGGTCCGATCATCTGCGAATTGCAAAAGCGCTATCCGAAGATGACGGTGCAGGTCGAACTCAGCAATCGCTTCGTCGATCTGCTGGAAGAAGGCTTCGACGCGGCGATCCGCATTCGCACCACCCTGCCGGATTCCAGCCTGATTGCCCGGCGCCTGTGCCCTGTGGACCGCGTGGCCTGCGCCGCCCCGGGCTATTTGAAGCGACACGGCACGCCCAGGCATCCGCGCGAACTCGCCGACCACAATTGCCTGATCTATACGCTGTCGACCTCGCCCCACGACTGGACGTTCAATACGCCGACGGGACCGCATACGGTGCGGGTGAACGGCACGATCCAGTCAAACAACTCGCAATTGCTGGTCGATCCCTTGCGGGCCGGGCATGGCATCGCCCTGCTGCCGGCTTTTTCGGTGGGCGCCGATATCCAGGCCGGACGGTTGCGGCGCATCCTTGAGCCGTTTCCAGTCGATCGCCACGACCTTTATGTCGTCTACCCGCATAACCGGCACCTGTCGCCGAAAGTCAGGGTTCTGGTCGACCTGCTCGCGGAATGGTTCCAGGATGGCGGCCCGATCGCCTGCCCGAAGGAGCGAGCGCCGGAGATGAAAGAGAAGCCCGCGGCAAAAGACCGGTCCGGCGCGAAAGAACGAAGTTTGCGGTGAAACGACGGGCGCGGCGAGGAAGCCGTTTCGGCAGCCTGTCCATGCGGCAGGCAGGAGGTTGAGACATGCCGGCGACATGTCTCAACCCCCGAAATGCGCCTCTATTCAGCCTCTGGTCAAAATGACGCCGTGAGGCTCAATCCTTTGCGCGGAAGCTGTCGTGGCAGGTGCCGCAGGCCTTGTTGATCTGCTGGAATTGAGCCCCGAGATGGGTGAAGTCCTGATCGCCCTTGGCGGCCGCAACCATTTGCGTAGCCTGGTCATTCAGGTTTTTGGCGTCGGCGGTGAACTGGTCCCAATGGTCCCAGATGTCGGGCTTGGCCGCTTCACCCTTGCCGGCTTCTTTGGGAAACCAGCTGGGAATCTTGGCGGAAACATCGACAATGTTCTGTGCTTCGGTGGCGACCTGGTTCTTGTCGCCATTCACATCGATCAGTTTCTTCAAGGCTTTGATCGATTTCAGCATGGACTTCATGCCGGCTTCGCGCAGATCGGTCGGCCCGTCCGCTGCGAAACTGATCTGGCTCGTTGCGCTGAGCGCCAGGATGGCACCGCCGATCACGCCATAAACAAGCTTCTGCCGATACGTCATAGAGTTATTCCCCTCTGCATAGAATCTGGGACCAGTAATCTATAGATACCGTTATAAAGGACGGCTCTTGAGAAACCGCCCGACATAAAAGTTTATTCCAGGGCGCAAATCATCCTGTGGCATTTTCCTGTCGGTGGCTTGGCTTTCCCCTTTTTTATGGTCGTATCATGTGAATTTGACGCGAAACGCGGCAATTGGGAAAATTCATTTAGCTGTATCAATTTTGACACAAAACAGTAACTTTCTCCCTGATTTGCTGCTGTGCTAGTTCCGGCCCACGTGGTGACGGGGATTACATGACGGACGAAATCGAGTTGAAGCTGCGCTTGCCGGATCATATCGACGGCAAGAAAGTGAGCTTTACCCCGGCCAAGATTGCAGCAGCTTTCGGCGTCGCTGAGGGTATTCCGAAGCGGTCGCAGCAGCTGGTCTCGACTTATTTCGACACCGAAGATGAATGGCTGCGCCAGCATGGCATGGCCCTGCGCATTCGCCAGGCGGGGCGGCAGCGCATCCAGACATTGAAGGCGCCGGCAGGCGAAGTCGCGGGCGCCCAGTCCTATCTGGAAATCGAATCGGCGATCGCCGCCGATCGGCCCGACCTGAGCCTGGTCGGCGACCAGCAGCTGCTGGATCAGCTGGTCGCGGCACAGATCGAGACCCGCTTGCGGCCGGTCTTCACCACCGAATTCCGGCGCACCGCCTGGTTGCTGGACTTCGAGGGCTGCCAGATCGAGCTTGCCTTCGATCGCGGCCGGATCGTCGTCGGCGCGCAGGAAGTGCCGATCCACGAGGTGGAACTGGAGCTGAAGAGCGGCAAGCCCGCCGTGCTCTTTTCCCTGGCGGAAAGCGTGCTCGACAAGATCCCCGTCTCGCTCGGGCTGGAAACCAAGGCGGCGCGCGGTTATCGCCTGCAATCGGGCCAGCAGGCCGGCGCGGTCAAGGCGACGCCGATCGACCTGCCGGAAGGATGCGATGTCGGCGAAGCCTTCAGCAGCGTGATGGCGCAATATATGGCGTTGCTGCGTGCCAATGAACAGGCGGTCATCGGCAGCGAAGACCCGGAAGGCATCCACCAGTTCCGCGTCACCTTGCGCCGCCTGCGCAGCCTGGTTCGGGCCTATCGCGATCTGATGGACGAATTGTCCTATCGCCACCTGGCGGATGAACTGCGTTGGCTGCAATCGCAGTTCGGGCCGGCGCGCGACCTCGACGTCTTCATCGGCGAAACCATGGCGCCGATCCGCAAGCGGTTTGCCGAGCTCCCTGCCCTGACGGCGCTGATCGAGATCGCCGGGCAGCGCCGGCAATCGGCACGGCATCAGGCGCATCTTACCTTGCAGACCGCGCGCTATGTCCGCCTGCAGTTGATGATCTACCGCTGGCTGGCGACCGGTGCTTGGCGGCGCGCTTCCGCCACCGCCAGCCTTGGCGGCTCGGCGGTCGATTTTGCCGGCCGACTGCTGAAGAAGCAGCATAAGAAAATGCGGCGGCTTGGCCAGGACGGCGTGGTTCCGGAGGCGCAACTGCATGAATTGCGCGTGCTCGGCAAACAAATGCGCTATCTCGGCGATGCTTTCCGCAGCCTCTACAAGGCCAAGCCAGTGCGGAAATATCATCTGCATCTGACCGCCATTCAGGACTGCCTAGGCGCCCTCAACGACGCCTTCGTCGCCGACCGCATGATCGGCGAGCTGATCTCGCAGCTGCCCGAAAGCAATGGACTGACGTCAGACGAACTGGCCCATTTGCGCGGCATCGTCGCCGGCTGGCAGGGCAGTCGTATCGAGGCCGGCCTGTCGCGTTTCGGCCGCCAATGGCGCGATTTCAAGAAAGCGGACGCCTATTGGAAGCACGATTGAGAGTGCTGATCGATGCGACCGGCAACAAGGACGCTTACGAGGCCGCCTCCTCGCTGTCCAGATCGCGGGGCACCGCGAAACGCACCAGGCGCCCACTCCAAGTGTCCACCGCGGTATCGGCAAGGTCGTGCCAGTTTTCGATCGGCAGGTCGATGACGGCCAGGGCAGCGGTCGGAAATTTGTCCTTCAGGCGGCGGACGTCGCGTGCCTCGCCCTCGTTGACGAGCCAGGCGGCCAGATCGCCCAGGCCGGGATTATGGCCGATCACCAGGATACTGCCGTCATGACCGCCATGATCGCTGAGCACCGTGAGGATTTCCCGCGGCGTCGCCATATAAAGGGTTTCCACTTCCTCGATTTCCGGCTCGCGGGGAAAGGCATCGACCACGCGTTTGGCGGTCTGTATGGCGCGCCTGGCCGTCGAGCAGAGGATACGGTCGGGAATCAGGCCTTCGCGCACGATCAATTGACCGATCAAGGGCGCGGTGCGCTCGCCGCGTTTACTCAAGGGGCGGGCGGCATCTGGCAGATCGGGACGGTCCCAGGACGACTTGGCATGGCGCAGCAGGATCAGTCGTTTCACCCGAAATCCTCACGATGTTCACGCTCTTTCGCGCCGACCCGACCGCGCCGGCGGTCCGCGATGCAAGGCCGCCCGCGATGAACAGTCCGGCGCGCGAGAAGTCTTGCCGGCCGGTCCCTCGTTGCCCATCCGTTCGCGTTGCGCCGCTTTTAACGGGGACAACTGTAAGCGCTCTCGATCGATGTCGGCAAGCCACTGATAGCACACCGGAATCACAAGGCGGCGTGACAAGCTTGGGACCCTTTGGCGGATGCGATTGACGTCGAAATGTCATATCATTGACACAGGTTCGGCTTAGGGTCGCGGCTTCAGCCCCAGCCCAGGATCAGCCGGAAAGAGGCCGGTTAAATGAAGCAGAGATCGCGAAAGCCAGCAGGAGAGGATCAGGACGTGGACGACGCAAAATTGGTGACACCGGCGATCGACATGACGTCACCCCATCGCTTCATCAACCGCGAATTGTCGTGGCTGGCCTTCAACGAAAGGGTGCTGGAAGAAGCCGGCAATCCGTCGCACCCGCTGCTGGAGAGGCTGCGTTTCCTGTCCATTTCCGCCAACAACCTGGATGAGTTCTACATGGTCCGGGTGGCCGGCCTGCTCGGCCAGGTGCGCGCCGGGGTCGTCATCACCAGCGCCGATGCCTTGACGCCGGCCCAGCAACTGTCGGCGATCGCCAAGCGCAGCGGCGAGCTGATGCGCAACCAGCAGATCCACTGGCATCAGCTGCGCCAGGAATTGCGGGATAACGGCATCACCGTCGTCGATCTCGCCGAACTGACGCAGACCGAGCGCGACTGGCTCGACAGCTATTTCCTCGACCAGATCTTCCCGGTGCTGACGCCGATGGCGATCGATCCGGCGCATCCGTTCCCCTTCATTCCCAATCAGGGCTTCTCGATGGCGCTGGAATTGCGCCAGGCGATCGACGGCAAGATTCTGCGGGCCTTGCTGCCGATGCCGAGCCAGTTGCCGCGTTTCATCCGCCTGCCGGGCAGCATGCCGCACAATGTGCGCTTCGTGACGCTCGAGGGGCTGGTCAGCCTCTATCTCGGCCATCTCTTTCCCGGCTTCGATGTCATCAGCAAAGGCTATTTCCGGCTGGTGCGCGACAGCGAAATCGAAATCCTGGAAGAGGCGGAAGATCTGGTGAGGCACTTCGAATCGGCGCTCAAGCGACGGCGCCGCGGCACCGTCATCCGCCTCAAGGTCAATGCCGAGATGCCGGAGGATCTGCTGGCCTTCGTGGTCGACGAGCTCGACGTCAGCCGGGACGACGTCTTCGTGCTCGACGGCCTGCTGGGACTGGCGGCGGTTTCCAAACTGATCATCGACGAACGCCCGGATCTCAAGTTCCAGCCTTTCAATCCGCGCTTTCCGGAACGCATCCGCGACAGCGGCGGCGATTGCTTCGCCGCCATCCGCCAGAAGGACATCGTCGTCCATCACCCCTATGAAAGCTTCGACGTCGTCGTGCAGTTCATCCTGCAGGCCGCGCGTGACCCCAATGTCGTCGCCATCAAGCAGACGCTCTATCGCACCAGCGACGACAGCCCGATCGTCAAGGCGCTGATCGAAGCGGCCGAGGCCGGCAAATCGGTGACGGCGCTGGTGGAGCTGAAGGCGCGCTTCGATGAAGCCGCCAATATCCGCTGGGCGCGCGACCTGGAACGGGCCGGCGTGCAGGTCGTTTATGGCTTCGTTGCGCTGAAGACCCATGCCAAGGTTTCCATGGTGATGCGCCGCGAGGGGCCGAACCTGCGCACCTATGTGCATTACGGCACCGGCAACTATCATCCGATCACCGCGAAGATCTACACCGACGTCAGCTTCTTCACCTGCGATCGCGGCCTGTGCCACGACGCGGCGCGGCTGTTCAATTACATGACCGGCTATGCCAAGCCGGAAAGCACCGAGAAGGTCGCTTTCGCGCCGATGACGCTGCGGCCGACCATCCTGCAGCTGATCGATGACGAGATCGCTCATGTGAAGGCCGGTCGTCCCGGCACCATCTGGGTGAAAATCAACTCGCTGGTCGATCCCGGCCTGATCGATGCGCTCTATCGGGCCAGCCAGGCCGGGGTGCATATCGAACTGGTGATCCGCGGCATCTGCTGCCTGCGTCCGGGGATCAAGGGCCTGTCTGAGAATATCCATGTGAAGAGCATCATCGGCCGCTTCCTGGAGCATTCGCGGATCATCTGCTTCGGTGCCGGCGCGGCGCTGCCTTCGCGCCAGGCGAAGATCTTCATTTCCTCCGCCGACTGGATGCCGCGCAACATGGATCGGCGGCTCGAGCTGCTGGTGCCGTTGGAGAATCCGACGGTGCACCAGCAGGTGCTGGACCAGATCATGATCGCCAATCTGAAGGATAATCTGCAAAGCTGGGCGCTCGATTCGGAAGGCGTCTATCATCGCCTGGTCCCAGGCGAGGACGGCGGTTTCAGCGCCCATACCTATTTCATGACCAATCCCAGCTTGTCAGGGCGCGGCAGCGCGCTTAAGAAGCAGAAACGTGCACCGAAGCTGGATCTGCAGAAGGCAACGACTTGAAATCGACACCGCGTGAAGCGACAGCGATCGCGACGGCCTCCCGCCCGGGGCGCATCGCTGTCATTGATATCGGCTCAAACTCCGTCCGTCTGGTGGTCTTCGACAAAAAGTCGCGTTGCCCCGTTCCGATCTTCAATGAGAAGGCGCTTCCCGGCCTGGGACGCGGCGTCGAATCCAGCGGCAAGCTGAATGTCGACGGCAAGCGCATGGCGCTCACCCATATCAATCGCTTCGTCACGCTGGCGAAGGCGATGCAGGCGATACAGGTCGATCTCGTCGCCACCGCGGCCATGCGCGATGCCAGCGACGGGCCGGCCTTCGCCAAAGAGATCGAGCAGCTGACCGGCCACAAGGTGCAGATCATCAGCGGCGAGCATGAGGCGCGGCTCTCCGCCATGGGCGTCATCGCCGGCATTCCCGAAGCCGATGGCATCATGGGCGATCTCGGCGGCGGCAGCGTCGAGCTGGTGCATCTCAACAAGGGCAGCATCGCCGAGCAGGTGACCTTGCCGCTGGGGCCCTTGCGCCTGATCGAAGCGACCAGTGGCAATATGGATGCCGCCCAGCGCATCATCGACAAGCAGCTGGAGAATCTGCCCTGGCTGAGCCAGATCAAGGGGCGGACGCTCTATCCGGTCGGCGGCACCTGGCGCTCGCTCGCCCGCATCCATATGGAGCAGAACCGCTATCCCCTGCATGTCATCCATGAATACCGTGTCGGCCGGCGCCAGGCCGAGGACCTCGCCAAGATCTGCAGCCGGCTGGGCCGCAAATCCTTGAGCAGCATTGCCGGCATTTCCCGGCGCCGGGTCGACACGCTGCCTTACGGTGCCCTGGTGCTTGAACGCATCCTGCGCATCGCCAAGCCGGACCGCGTGTTGTTTTCCGCCTATGGCTTGCGCGAAGGCCATCTCTTCAGCAGCCTCGATGACGAGGCGCAGCGCGCCGATCCGCTGCTGGTCGGTTGTGCCGATCTGGCCGGCGCCGACGGTCGCTTCGGTTCGGTCAGCGATCTGCTCGACGGCTGGATCGCACCGCTTTTCGCCGATGAATCGGATGCCCAGGCGAGGCTCCGGGTCGCCGCCTGCCTGCTCTCTGATATCGCCTGGCGCGAGCATCCGGATTATCGCGCGACGCAGGGCTTCAACCGGGTGCTGCGCCTGCCGGTTGCCGGCATCACGCATGGGGAACGCGTCACCCTGGCGCTGACCATCGCCATGCGTTACGGCGGTTCGCATGACGACGATTACATGGAGACATTGCGCTCGCTGATCACGGATGAAGATACGGCTTTCGCCTCGCGCGTCGGCGCGGCCATCCGCCTCGCCTATTCGCTGAGCGGCGGCACCAGCGAAATGCTGCGCATGACCAGTCTGCAGCAGCGCGACGGCCGCATCGAACTATTGCTGCCGCATTGCTCGGAATCGCTCTTCGGCGAACAGGTATCGCGGCGTCTGGAAGCGGTGGGACGGACCTTCGGCCTGCCGGTCGCGGTCGTCTGAAGCGGTAAGCGCAAGCCCGCTCAGCGCAGGGTGCTGGTGGCGAGCTTGACGCCGAAGCCGATGAAAGCGAGGCCGGTCAGCTTGTTGATCCAGAAGGTGAAGCCGCGATTCCCCAGGGCGTTGCGGCGCAACCTGCCGCCGATCAGCATCAGGCTGCCGAGATAGCAGATATTCATGCTGATGAAGATGACGCCGAGGGCCACGAAAGTGATCGCCCCACGGTTCTGCACGGGATCGACGAATTGCGGGAAGAAGGCCATGAAAAACAGGATGGCCTTGGGATTGACGAAAATGACGCCCATCCCGCCGACGAAAATCCGCGGAAGCGACCGTGTGACGGGGGTGACGCGGGCGGGCGTCGCCGGACCTGTGGATGCTGCCGGCCGCCACGGCCACAGGGCCTTGAAGCCGAGCCAGACGAGATAGCCGGCACCCAGCCAGCGAACGATGTCGAAGGCCAGCGGATAGTTGTGGAGCAGGGCAGCGACGCCAAGGGCGGCCAGCAGCATCAGGCAGATGTCGCCGGCCGTGCAGCCGGCGAGGGCGGTGAAGCCCGCCGGCAGGCCGAGCTGGTAGCCGCGGCTCAGGATATAAACCGTCGCCGGTCCGGGGGTAAGGACCAGCAGAAAGGCGATGGTGACATAGCCGAGCGGATCGGCGATTCCCAGCATGATGCAACCTCGTCCGTCGGAATCCGGCGCGCCGGAACCGGGTCCGGCGGTCCGGCCTGATCCAGTCAGGCTTCGGTTTCAGGCTTCGGTCTCAGGCCTCGATCTCAGGCTTCGGCCCGGGCCTCGGCCAGCGCGATGATTTTGACCTTCTTGCCGGCGGCGGTCAAAGCCAGCTTGCCGTGTTTCAGGGCCAGGGCCTCTTCGCCGAAGACCTTGCGGCGCCAGCCGTTGAGTGCCGGCACTTCCGCATTGTCGTCGGCGGCGATGCGCTCGAGATCGTCGGAATTGGCGATCAGCTTCTGTGCCACGTCGTGCTGGTCGCAGCGCGTCTTCAACAGCACCCGCAGGAGATCGATCAGCGGCCCAAGGCCGGCAGGCAGGTCCGGGCGCGGCTTCATCTTCGGGCAATCGGCTTCCGGAATATCCATCGCGCGTTTGACGGCACTCAGGATCGCCTCGCCCATGCGGCCTTCGGCAAAGCCCTTGCTGAGGCCCCGGCACTGCGACAGCGCCTCGGCATCGCGGGGCGGATGGGCGGCGATTTCCAGCAGCTGCTCGTCCTTGATGAGCCGGCTGCGGGGAATGTCGCGCTCCTGGGCCTCGCGCTCGCGCCAGGCGGCGAGTTCGCGCAGGACGGCGAGGAAGCGCGGCTTGTCGCTGCGGATCTTCAGCCGCTGCCACGACGCCCAGGGATCGAGATCATAGGTGCCGGTATCGGTCAGGATCGCCATCTCGTCGGCGACCCAGTCGGTGCGGCCTGAAGTCTCCAGCTTATGCTGCAGCTTTTCGTAGACGACGCGCAGATAGGTGACGTCCGAGAGGGCGTATTTCAGCTGCCGGTCGGTCAGCGGCCGGCGCGCCCAGTCGGTAAAGCGCGAGGATTTGTCGATCGTGCCATGGGCCAGCTTGGTCGCCAGGGTCTCATAGCTGGCGGCATCGCCATAGCCGCAGACCATCGCCATCACCTGGGTATCGGCGATCGGACCGGGGATTTGGCCGGCCAGCTTGTAGAAGATTTCCACGTCCTGGCGGGCGGCATGGAAGACTTTCAGCACCGCGCGGTCGGTCAGCAATTCGACCAGCGGGCCGAGGTCGATTCCCGGCGCCAGCGTATCAATGGCGGCGGCATGGTCCGGCCCGGCGATCTGCACCAGACATAGCTGCGGCCAATAGGTCTTGTCGCGCAGGAATTCGGTGTCGATGGTGACGAATGATGCCCCCTTGAGGTCGTCGATGAAACGGCGGAGGGCAGCGGAATCGGTGATCAGGCTTGTGGATAACTTTGAGATATCTTGGTTCATGGCCGCAAGCTATAGCCGGTTTGCTGCGCCCTGCAAAGGGTTAGGCCGATTTGCCGCAGCCGCCCCGGTAACCGCCCGGGCCCGGCCTTTTGCGGCCTTGCGCAGCCCTGCCGCAGCGGCGCGGCGCGGCGCGGAAGCGATGCTTGACAAAACCCGGAAATCCGGGCCATTTGCCGCCTTAATCTGCTGTTTTCATTAAGGATTACCGACGATGCACGCCTATCGCTCGCATACCTGCGGCGTCCTGCGTCCCAACGACGCCGGCCAGACCGTTCGCCTCTCCGGCTGGATCCACCGCAAGCGCGACCATGGTAATCTGGTCTTCATCGATCTCCGGGACCATTACGGTGTGACGCAATGCGTGCTCGATATTTCCAGCCCGCTTTTCAAGCAGGTCGAGCAGACTCGCGTCGAGAGCGTCGTCACCATCACCGGCAAGGTGGTGAAGCGTACCGCCGAGACGATCAATCCGAAGCTGCCCACCGGCGAGATCGAGGTCAAGATCGAGGATTACCTGCTACAATCGGCCGCCGACGTTCTGCCGCTGCAGGTCAACAGCGACGAGGATTACGGCGAAGACATCCGCCTGCGCTACCGCTTCCTCGACCTGCGCCGCGACAAGGTGCATCGCAACATCGTGCTGCGCTCGCAGGTGATTTCGTCGATCCGGCGCCGCATGCTGGACCAGGGCTTCACCGAATTCCAGACGCCGATCCTGACCTCCAGCTCGCCGGAAGGTGCACGCGACTTCCTGGTGCCGTCGCGTCTTCATCCGGGCAAGTTCTACGCCCTGCCGCAGGCGCCGCAGCAGTTCAAGCAGCTGCTGATGGTGGCCGGCTTCGATCGCTATTTCCAGATCGCACCTTGCTTCCGCGACGAAGACAGCCGCGCCGATCGCAGTCCGGGCGAGTTCTACCAGCTCGATTTCGAGATGTCGTTCGTGACGCAGGAAGATGTCTTCAACACCATCGAGCCGGTGCTGCATGGCATCTTCGAGGAGTTCAAGGAAGACCGCACCGTCTCGGCGATGCCCTTCCCGCGGATTCCCTATGACGAATCCATGCTGCGCTACGGGTCGGACAAGCCCGACCTGCGCAACCCGATCAAGATCAGCGACGTGACCGAGATCTTCCGCGGTTCCGGTTTCGGCATCTTCGCCAAGGCCGTGGAGATGGGCTCGGTGGTGCGCGCCATTCCCGCGCCCGGGGCGGCGACGAAACCGCGCAGCTTCTTCGACAAGCTCAACGACTGGGCGAAGACGCAGGGCGCCGCCGGCCTCGGCTATGTCATCTTCGAGGCGGCCGGCGCCAAGGGCCCGATCGCCAAGAACCTCGACGAGGATCGCCTGGCGCAGCTGCGCGAGGCCACCGGCATCAAGGATGGCGATGCCGTCTTTTTCTCCTGCGACAAGAAACTGCCGGCGGCGAAATTCGCCGGCGCTGTGCGCAACCGCCTGGGCGAGGAACTGGCTCTTATCGATCAGCGGCGTTTCGAATTCTGCTGGATCGTCGACTTCCCGATGTATGAGTTGAACGAGGACACCGGCCAGGTCGAATTCAGCCATAACCCGTTCTCCATGCCGCAAGGCGGGATGGATGCCCTGCTCAACCAGGACCCGCTGACCATCAAGGCCTTCCAATACGACATTGTCTGCAACGGCATCGAATTGTCGTCGGGTGCGATCCGGAACCATCTGCCGGAAATCATGTACAAGGCCTTCGAGATCGCCGGCTATCCGGCGAGCGAGGTCGAGAACAAGTTCGGCGGCATGCTGAATGCGTTCAAATTCGGCGCCCCGCCGCATGGCGGCTCGGCACCGGGCATCGATCGTATCGTCATGTTGCTGGCGGAAGAGAAGAACATCCGCGAGGTGATCGCCTTCCCGCTCAATCAGAAGGCGGAAGATCTCCTCATGCAGGCGCCGACGGAAGTGCCGCCGGCGCGTCTCAAGGAATTGTATATCAAGCCGGACCTGCCGCTGAAGAAGGCCGGTCAGTAAGATAGCATCCGCACGGCGCCGAAAGCGCGGCGACGGCTACTCGGGTTGTCGCCTCAGGTTACGCAACGCCCATTCCGGTGTCGACCGGAATGGGCGTTCTGCTCTTTAAACGGGCGAAGATCGCCCGACGGTTTTTTGAAGCAGGCCGATTCCGCTTCTGCGATTTCTTCTTTCGAAGGCGTCTCGGCGCCGCGTTATGTCGTCGAATACCGCTCTAGCGTATTTTCCCCGACTTGCTACACTCTGCCGGTTTGCCGCTCCGCCGGCGCCACCGCCACCGACGATGGACCGTATGACAGCCGCGACAACCACGCCTTTCGATGATGGTCTCTCTCTTGCGGCGGAATGGGTGCCGCATGCGCGCTGCTGGATGGCATGGCCGAGCCGGTCCGAGACCTGGGGCGATCATCTCGATGGCGCGCGCGATGTCGTTGCCGAACTGGCCAATACCATCGCGCAATTCGAACCCGTTACCATCATCACCAAGCCGAAGAATGTCGCCGAGGTTTCGCTGCTGACCGGGCAGGGGGTCAGCCAGCTTTCGCTTGCGCATGACGATTGCTGGATCCGGGATATGGGGCCGAGTTTCGTCATCGACGCGAAATCCGCCGTCGCCGGCGTGCAGTGGCGCTGGAATGCCTGGGGCTTTCGCTACCAGGATCATGAGCGCGATGCCGAGGTTGCCGCAGCTTTGCTGGCGCAGCTGGAGATGCGCAACTACGTCGCGGATCTGGTTCTCGAAGGCGGCGCCATCGACGTCGATGGCGACGGCACCCTGATCGCCTCGGAAGCGGTGCTGCTCAATTCCAATCGCAACCCCAACCTGTCGCGCGAGCAGATCGAGGAGATCCTCATCGCCAATCTCGGGGTCCGCCAGGTGATCTGGCTGGGTGAGGGGCTACAGGACGACCTGACCGGCGGCCAGGTCGCGAATCTGGCCCGCTTCGTGCGGCCGGGCGCCATCGTCGCATTGACCTGCAGCGATAGCGCCGATCCCAACCAGCGCGCCCTCGCCGATAATCTGCAGCGCCTGCGGGCGTCGCGCGATGCCATGGGGCGAGAGCTGGAAATCATCGAGATCGAGCAGCCGCGCCCGCAATACGATACCGAGGGCCGGCGTCTGGCGCTGTCCTACATCAATTTCTACATGGCGAATGACGCCATCGTTATGCCGGCCTTCGACGACGGCCCGCAGGACAAGCGCGCTTTCGACACCATGACGCGGCTGTTTCCGAAACGCGAAGTGTTGCAATTCCCCGCCGTCGACCTTGCCTATGGCGGCGGCGGCATCCATTCGATCTGCCTGCCGCAGCCGGCGGGTGAAACGATAAAGCCGCTCTAGAGACGGATTCACGTTTCAAGTCGAAGCCAATCCGCTTCCGCTTGAATGATCGCGCTCCGGGACAGGCAGCGGGCTGGCCGCGTCGGGACTTCAGTTGGCCGGGAAGGCGCTGACCAGGACGAGTTCGGCGGCAACCGCCTGACCGACGGCAAAAGCGCCCTTCTGCACCTGCTCATGCGACAGATCGGCGATCAGGATATCGCTGGCATCGAGCCGTTCCAGCTCCAGCCGCACGCCGGGCCCGGCGGTGAACATATGGCGGATGCGCACCGGCAGCGTGGTCATGCCGGCCACCGGATGCAACGAGATGTCGTGCGGGCGCACAAAGGCGACCCCGGCAAGCTCGCGGGTGGTGGACATATTCTGCACCAGCACCGTGATCGAGCCGATCTTCGCCTGATCGCCTTTGATCACGCAGGAGAGGCGGTTGGCATGGCCGAGGAATTCGAAGACGAAGGGTGTGGCCGGGCTGTGATAGACCTGATCCGGCGTGCCGATCTGCTCGATGCGGCCTTCCGACATGACGGCGACCTGGTCGGCGAGCTCCAAAGCCTCTTCCTGGTCATGGGTGACGAAGATGCTGGTGAGGCCCATCTCGTCGTGCAATTGCCGCAGCCAGCGACGCAGGTCCTTGCGCACCTTGGCGTCCAGGGCGCCGAAAGGCTCATCCAGCAGCAGCACCTTGGGTTCGATCGCCAAAGCGCGGGCAAGGGCGATGCGCTGACGCTGTCCGCCGGATAACTGCGTCGGATAGCGGTTGCCGAACTTCTCCAGCTGGACCAGACGCAACAGTTCGCTGACGCGCGACTGGATCTCGGCTTTCGCCGGACGCTCATGGCGCGGCCGCACCTTGAGGCCGAAGGCCACGTTCTCGGCCACAGTCATATGGCGGAACAAGGCATAATGCTGAAAGACGAAGCCGACCCGGCGTTCGCGCGCACTGGTATGCTGCACGTCGCTGCCGTCGAAGATCAGGCGGCCCTCATCGGGGAAATCGAGGCCGGCCAGGACACGCAGCAACGTCGTCTTGCCGGAACCCGATGGGCCGAGCAGGGCGAGGAACTCGCCTTTCTTGATCTGCAGGTCGATGCCACGCAAGGCCTGGTAGTTGCCGAAGGTCTTGGTGATGCCGGATAGCTTGATAGCCATGTCAGATCCTGAATTCCGCAGCGTTAGTGCTTGATGCCGGCGGCCAGCCGATCGCCGAATTTCCACTCGAGCAGGCTCTTGACCACCAGGGTGACCAGGGCCAGCAAGGCCAGCAGCGAGGCAACCGCAAAGGCGCCGACGAAGTCATATTCGTTATAGAGAATCTCGACATGCAGCGGCATCGTGTTGGTGAGGCCGCGCACATGGCCGGAGACCACCGAAACGGCGCCGAACTCGCCCATCGCCCGGGCATTGCAGAGCAGCACGCCGTAGAGCAGGCCCCAGGCGACATTCGGCAAGGTGACCCGCAGAAAGGTCTGCAATCCGCCGGCACCGAGCGAAATCGCCGCTTCCTCCTCTTCATTGCCCTGTTCCTGCATCAGCGGGATAAGCTCGCGGGCGATGAAGGGGAAGGTGACGAAGATCGTCGCCAGTACCAGGCCGCTGGTAGTGAAAATGATCTTGATGCCGTAGTGGTCGAGCGTCGGGCCCAGCCAGCCGTGGATACCGAACAGCAGCACATAGATCAGGCCCGATATGACCGGCGAGACCGAGAAGGGCAGATCGATCAGGGTGACCAGCACCGATTTGCCGCGGAAGTCGAACTTGGCGATGGCCCAGGCGGCGCAGAGACCGAAAAGAAGGTTGCTTGGCACGGCGATTGCCGCCACCAGCAGCGTGAGGCGGATGGCGGACAGCGCGTCCGGATCGGTGATCGCGGCGAAATAGGGCGTGAAACCCTTCGCCAGTGCTTCGACAAAGACGCTGACGAGCGGCAGGACCAGCATGAAGCCGATGAAGCCGAGGCTGACGGCAATCAGCAGGATCTTGAGCCAGCGCGGTTCGCTGCGGGCGTCGCGCGGCCGGGCGGTCGTCGTGGAATTGCTCATGTCAGCCTTTCGCGATGCCGGCTGAAGCGGCGCTGCACATGGTTGACGCCAAGCAGGATCAGGAAGGAAGCGCAGAGCATGACGACGGCGATGGCTGCAGCACCGGCATAGTCATATTGCTCCAGCTTGGTGACGATCAGCAGCGGGGCGACTTCCGACACCATCGGCATGTTGCCGGCGATGAAGATGACGGAGCCATACTCGCCGACGCCGCGGGCGAAGGCCAAGGCAAAGCCCGTGAGCAGGGCCGGGGCAATGCTGGGCAGGACGACGAAGAGAAAGCTCTGCCAGCGCGTGGCGCCGAGGCTCGCGGCCGCGTCCTCGAATTCCGGATCGAGATCCTGCAGCACGGGCTGCACGGTGCGGACCACGAAAGGGAGGCCGATGAAGGTCAGCGCCACGATGATGCCGAGCGGCGTGAAGGCGACCTTGATCCCGAGGGGAACGAGAAATTGGCCGATCCAGCCGTTGGGCGCATAGAGTCCGGTCAAGGCGATGCCGGCCACCGCGGTCGGCAGCGCGAAGGGAAAGTCGACCAGCGCATCGACGATCCGCTTGAGGGGAAAGCGATAGCGCACCAGGACCCAGGCGACGATCAGGCCGAAGAAGGCATTCAGAATCGCGCCAATCAGCGCGCAACCGAAGCTGATCTTGAGCGACGCGATGACGCGCGGTGCGCTGATGGCGGCCCAAAAGCCGCCGAAGCCGAGCTCAACGGGCCGCAGCAACAATGCCGCCAGGGGAATGAGAACGATCAGGCTGAGATAGGTGAGGGCAAAGCCCAGCGTGATCCCGAAACCGGGGATCACGCTGGGCTGTTTCCACCGCAGGGACAAGCGTGGACGACTTGAAGATGCGGCGTCTGCCATGCGTCAGGTCTTATTGCTTCGGCTGATAGATGGCGTCGAAGATACCACCATCGTTGAAATGCTTCTTCTGGGTTTTTTGCCAGCCGCCGAAAATCGGATCGTCGATGGTGAACAGCGGAACCTTCGGGAAGGCCTCGGCATATTTCGCGGCCACCTGCGGGTCACGCGGGCGGTAATAGTTCTGGGCTGCGATCTCCTGGCCCTCCGGCGAATAGAGATATTGCAGATAGGCTTCCGCGACCTTGCGGGTGCCATGCTTGTCGACCACCTTATCGACCACCGCGACCGGGGGCTCGGCGAGGATGCTGATGCTCGGCACCACCAGTTCGAACTGATCGGGGCCCAATTGCTTCAAAGCCAGCAGCGCCTCGTTCTCCCAGGCGATCAGCACATCGCCGATGCCGCGCTGCACGAAGGTCGTGGTGGCGCCGCGCGCGCCGGTATCCAGGACCGGCACATGCTTGAAGAGTTCGGCGATATAGGCCTTGGCCTTTTCCTCGTCGCCGTTATTGGCCTTCACCGCATAACCCCAGGCGGCGAGATAGTTCCAGCGGGCCCCCCCGGAGGTCTTCGGATTGGGGGTGATGACCTGGGTATCGCCCTTGATCAGGTCGCCCCAGTCATGGATGCCCTTGGGATTGCCCTTGCGCACCAGGAAGACGATGGTCGAAGTATAGGGCGTGCTGTTATTCGGCAGGCGGGTCTGCCAATTCTTGTCGAGCAGGCTGCCCTTTTCGGCGATTTCGTCGATGTCATAGGCAAGCGCCAGGGTGACGACATCGGCTTCGAGGCCGTCGATCACCGCACGCGCCTGTTTGCCGGAACCGCCATGGGAGGAGTCGATCTTGACCGTCTCGCCGGTCTTGTCCTTCCAGTATTTGGCGAAGGCGGCGCCGTAGGCCTTGTAGAATTCGCGCGTCGGGTCGTAGGAAACGTTCAGCAGCGAGGTGTCGGCCGCTGCCAGTTTCGCGCCCGCCAGTTGGGTCGTGGCGACGAGGCCGAGGCTGAGCACGCCGGCCAGAATGGTACGAAGCTTTGTCATGTCTGCTCCCTCTTGCAAGCCTTATCAACTATCTAGATCAAATTAGTAGTGTTTAATTTCACAACATCGGCGTAAGCGGTTCGTCAGCATCTCACCCCATCAGCTTGTTGGCTTAGTCCGACTGAGCGCGGCGAGGCCGGCCCGATAATTCCGTCTAGATATTCGCGCCGAGATCGAATTTCGGCGTCGCCTGGTTCATGGCATCCGCCAGACTGGTCGAATCCAGGATCCGGGAGGAGGCATCGCGCACCTGCCGCAGCACCTTGCGGATGGCGCAGGTCGCCTCGTCCTGGCAGTCATCGCACCGCCGATAGGCCGTCTTGCTGGCGCAAGGCAGCTGCGCCAAGGGACCATCGATCAGCCGGATGACATGGCCGAAATAGATGTCCTGGGGCTGCTTCGCCAGGATGTAACCGCCATTCTTGCCGCGAAAACTGCGCACCAAACCATTCCGTTTAAGTTCCAGGAGAATCAACTCGAGAAACTTGCGCGGCACCTGCTGCTGCTCGGCGATATCTCCGATCAGAACCGGCTGCTCCGGTTCTACCTGTGCGAGATAAAGCAGCGCCCGCATGGCGTATTTGGCTTTTTGCGATAACATCTAATCTTAATGTCTACCTGTTGGATAGAGAATAGCCGGCTGTCGTCGAAAGTCAACTCCCTTTGCCGACCACCCAAGCCTTTGATTTTCATTAAAAAAGCGCGATTCCCGAAGGAATCGCGCTGGTCTGAAACTGCCTCTCAGGCGATGCGGTCGGGCAGCGTCTTGCCGGCAAAGAAGGCATCGATATTGTCGAGCGCCTTGAAGCCCATGGCATTGCGGGTTTCCACCGTGGCGCTGCCGAGATGCGGCAGCAGGAAGACATTGCTGAGTTCGCGATAGGCGGGATTGATGTTGGGCTCGCCTTCGAAGACGTCGAGGCCGGCGGCGAACAGCTTGCCGGATTTGAGGGCGGCGATCAGCGCCGCATCATCGACCAGCGGGCCGCGGGCCGTATTCACCACGATGGCGTTGTCCGGCAGCTTGGCGATGCGGGTCGCGTTGAGCCAGTGATTGGTCTCCGGGCCGCCCGGCGCATTGATCGACAGGAAGTCGCAATGCGGCAGCAGGTCGTCCGGATTGGCATGGAAGGTGGCGCCCAGTTCCAGATCGGCCGAGAGGCGGCGACGGTTGGAATAATGGATCTCCATATCGAAAGCGCGGGCACGCTTGGCGACCGCCTGGCCGATGCGGCCCATGCCGAAGATGCCGAGGCGCTTGCCGGTCATATGGACGCCCAGCATGTAGCCGGTCGACCAGGACTTCCAGGTCGCCTCGCGCACGGCGCGTTCGCCCTCGTAAGCGCGGCGGGCCGCGCCCAGCATGAGCAGCAGGGCGATATCGGCGGTGGCGTCGGTCAGCACGTCCGGGGTGTTGGAAACCACCAGCCCGCGCTTTTTCGCCGCATCGAGATTGATGTGCTCGTAGCCGACCGAGAAAGTAGCGATCATCTTCACATTGGCCGGCAGCTTCTCGAGCAATTCCGGCGTCAGCTTGTCGGTCGGCGTGACCAGCAGGGCGTCGGCCTTCTCGGCGCCTTTGAGGAGCTGCTCCGGCGTCTGGACCTGATCCTCGTTGTTCAGGCTGGCGTCGTAGCTGGCGAGCAGCCGTTTGGTGACGGCGTCAGGCAATTTGCGGGTCACGTGAATAAACGGCTTCTTCGACATCGGGTGATCCTCAAGAATCGCAAAAAGATGGACGCCGGCGCCTTCTCACCCGAAGATGAAGCGGCCCGGCGCGACGGGCCTATCTTGGTCGCTTTCGTCATGCGATACTGCCTGTAAGCGCCCCGAATTGACGAGTAGGCGACAGCCAGATGGCAGCAGTGAACAGGCTTTTTTCCCCCGCGCGGTTGCTTGCGCTTTTCACCTCTCTGACCGGATCTTTGCGCGGACCGGCCCCCGCGTCGGCAGCCGCATTGCTCCTGGTGCCGCTTCTGGTTCCATTGGCGCTGGGCGGGTCGATCGCCGGCGCGCAGGCAACCGAGATCCTGCCGCATAAAGCGATCTACACGCTGCACAATCGCGAAAGTGTCGGCGACAACGACAGTCTCAGCGCCGACGGCATGCTGATTTTCGAATGGACGGACACCTGCGACGGCTGGCAGGTCAATCAGCGCGCAAAACTGCGGCTGATCGGCGACAAGGGCGAGACGGATTTCGAATGGCGCCAGATCACCTGGGAGGCCAAGGACGGCCACAGCTATCGCTATCAAAGCCAGGAATTCCAGGATGGCCAGAAGGGCGAGCAGCGGCAGGGCGAAGTCAGCCTCGACGACAAGGGTGTGCCGCAGCTGACCATGGCGGCCCCGGAGCGCAACCAGTCGGCGCTGCCCTCCGGTGTCCTGCTGCCGACTGCGCATAGCATGCGCCTGCTGAAGGCCGCCGCGACCGGCGAGACTTACGTCGCGGCGGATGTCTTCGACGGCACGGTCAGCGACACGCCGATGAAGATCGGCGCGGCCATTGCCCCGGCAGCTTCACAGCTGCCGGATCAGTCGAAGGACTTCCCGCCCCTCGCCAATGTCGGGTCGCATGTGATCGATCTCGCCTTCTATCTGAAGGATGGCGACCCGGCCGGCCTGCCGGATTTCGAGCAGAGCATGCGGCTCTATGACAACGGCGTCATCGGCCATATGAGCTTTCCCTTCGCCGGGGTCGACATGGTCGGCGACCTGGCCAAGCTCGATGCGGTGCCGACCGGCAAATGCAAGGCGGCCACCGTTTCACCGTAAGCGGTTCGTACTTCGGGAACCGCGCAGGCTTCCTGGCGCGCCGCGGCCCTATTCAGCCGCCTTGACGTAGCGCGGGTCATGCGCCTTGCGGCCGAAGATCTCGCGCACCAGCGGTTCCCAGTCGGCCAGCGCCTTGCTCTTGTAATCGGGATCGAAGGCCGCCTGGTCCCAGCTTTCGCAGAATCGGGCACAGCTGTCGTACCATTCATGCCCCTTGAAGCGATCGCGGGCATTGCGATTGCCGCCCAGGTGATGGGCGTAATAATACATCTGGAAGATGCCGTGCTGTTCGATCACCCAGGTCACTTCCGGCCGCACATAGGGGCGGATGATGCCGGCGGCGATCTCGGCATGATTATAGGGCGAGAGCTCATCGCCGATATCGTGAATGAGGGCTGCGGCAACCATCTCCGGATCGGCGCCATCGGCCTCGGCGCGCGTGGCGGTCTGCAGCGAGTGCTCGAGCCGGCTCACCTTATAGCCCTCCAGCGAATGGTCGAGCTTGGCGAGCGCTTCCATGATGCGGCCCGGCAGGCCGACGGCAAAATCGCGCTCCGATTGATCGAGCAGCAGATAGTCCTCGCGCGTTCCGTCCTTCATCTGCAGAAAGCTGACCGTCCGTCCCATGATCCGTTCTCTCCCTTTGTTCCTTATTCCGCAGCCAGCTTCTGCTGCTGCAGGCTGCGCTGCAAGACGCGATAGAGGCTACGCGGCCCGTCGCTATCGATATAGCAGCCTTGCAGGTGACGTTCACCCTCCTGCGTGTCGAAGGCGGTGCGGCCGTGCAGCAGGCGGCGATTGTCGAACATGACGAGATCACCGTCGCCCAGCCGGAAGCGGATTTCGAAGGCCGCCGATTTCAGCAGCCGATCGAGGGTCCGGCGCGCGGCATAGAAGGCGTCGAGTTCCGCCGCCGGCAGGAGCGGCGCGAAATCCAGTCGCGGACTGACATGGATCGCCTGGAAACTGCCGCTTTCATCCAGTTTCAGATGCGGCTGCCAGGCGATATGCCGGGCATCGACATCGTCGAACTGGAAGCGCACCGGGATCGAGCTCAGCAGGCGGTAGGCGTCGGGGTCCTGCTGCTTCAGCGCGGCAGCGCAGGCCATGCCGTCAACCAGGGTCGAGAGGCCGCCGCTGGTTTCATTCACCAGGCAATGCAGCAGTTGGATGCCGGGCGACGGCTCGCGATAGGGATTGTCGACATGCGGGTCGAGCGCCAGCGAGCTATAGGCGAGGTCATTGGCATTCGGTTTCGAACGCACGTCGAAATAGCGCCCGAAATTGGTGTCGCGCACGAAGCCGAAGCTTTCCGCGACCGAGAACAGCGACTGCGAGACCCGCGGCACGTCGTGCAGGATGACGAAGCCGTAGCGCAGGAACTTGCCGACCATGTCGAACAGGGCTTCCGGCGTCGGTGCGGCCGGCCAGACTGCTTCCGGCAACGCGCTCAAGCTGGCGGTCCAGGCCTCGCGCGCCGGCAAGCCGTCGGTGGTCGGCGACATCCTGGCCTCGGCCAGCAGCTGGCTGTCCTCGAACTGGCTTTCATGGCCGTCGCTGAAACTGACCGCAAGGCAGCCTGCGGCCGGCCGGTGGAGGCGGGCGATCCGCAGGTCGGGCGTGATATCCGACGGATTATAGAGCCGCTGACCGGTGCGCTGATCGACGCTGGCGTCGCTGCGGCACCTTTCGCGAATCCAGAGCGGGTGCAAGGCGATGCGGGTACCATCGGCATGGCGCAGCCAGAGCTGCGGTTGCGGGCCCTCGAGGATCTCAAGCTGCGGCATCATCCGGTCCTGTTAAGCATTAAATTGCGGTGAATTGTGCTACCTCCACAAACGGCTGAATAGCTGACAAAAGCGACCAACAGATATAACATAAGGTTATGTCTAAACGTCCCTTGCCGCCGATTTCGGCCCTGATCCCCTTCGAAGCCGCCGCCCGGCTCGGCAGCATGTCGGCCGCCGCCCGGGAACTGGGCGTCAGCCAGCCCGCCGTCAGCCGGCATTTGCAGCTGCTGGAGCGCGATCTCGGCCAGGTCCTGTTCCAGCGCAACCGCCGCGGCCTCGCTTTGACGTCGGCCGGGCGCGACTATTACCAGTCGGTCGCTGCCGGCTTTGCCCAGATCGCCCAGGCGACGCAACAGCTCCGTGCCCTCTCCGGCGACCAGATCATCCGCCTCAACGCCAATTTCGGCTTTGCCCAGCAATGGCTGATGCCGCGCTTCGCTCGCCTGCGCGCAGCCTTCCCCAAGGCGACGTTCCGGCTGCAGACCAGCGATCAGGACGATGAACTGTCGCTGGCCGACAGCGACTTCGCCATCCGCTTCGGTTCCGGCCACTGGTCCGGCTGGCATTGTTACAAGTTGCTGCCGGAAGAGGTCTTTCCCATTTGCACGCCGGCCTATCTCGAGGCCAATCCGGCGTTGCGGCGGCCCGGATTGCGGGCGGCCGATCTGCTGCAGGCGCAATTGCTGCATATGGATGAGGGGTCGCAGCGCTGGCTGACCTGGAGCCAATGGCTGCGGTTGCAGGGGGTGACGCAGCGTTTGATATCGCCAACGCTGGTTTACAGCACTTATCCGCTTCTGCTGCAGGCGACCCTCGCCGGCGAGGGGGTCGCGCTCGGCTGGCGCGGCCTGGTCGATCCGCTGGTGGAGGCGGGCAGCGTGGTGCAGCTCCTGCCCAATCTGCGGCGCGAGCAGCGTGGCTATTTCGTGACATTCCGCCAGGGCCACCCGGCCGAGAAGCACTTGCGCCGAATCGCCGACTGGTTCATGACCGAGGCGACTTGACGACCGATGGAGCAGGCGCATGGCTGACGATCTCAAGGACTATTATCGCCGCCGCGCCGCGAGCTATGAAGCCATCTATCACCGGCCCGAAGCCGATCGCCTGACCGAACAGGAAGACCTGGCGCGGGCCATCCGCCGCCATCTGCGGGACCGCAATGTCCTGGAGGTGGCGGCCGGTACCGGCTGGTGGACGGTGCACGCGGCGGCCGTCGCCACTCATGTGGTCGCCACGGACGCCAATCCCGAAACCCTCGACATCGCGCGGCTGAAGCCGTTACCCGCCGAGCGGGTGACGCTGCAGACCGCCGATGCCTTCGATCTTGCGGCGCTCGGCCGGCAGTTCGACGGGGCCTTGTGCTGCTGCTGGCTTTCGCATGTCAAGCGCAGCGATCTGCAGCGCTTCCTGGCCGGGCTGCATGCGGTATTGAAGCCGGGCGCCGCGGTTTTCTTCGCCGACAATTCGCTGGTGACCGGGCTTGGCGGCGACCTCATCACCCGGCCGGGCGAGCGCGATACCTATAAGCAGCGCGAACTCGAAGACGGCAGCAGCCAGATCATTCTGAAGAACTATTTCGATCGCGAGGAGCTGACGGCGCTGTTCGCGCCAGGCGCCGACGACCTGCTGGTCCATGTCGGCCGGCACTTCTGGTGGCTGAGCTATTACCTGGCGCCCTGATCTCAGGAGCGTTTCGGCTTGTTCACCGTAGGCTTGTTCACGGGGGCCTTGTTCGCGGCGGCCTTGTTCGCTGTCGGTTGACCGATCGGCAGGCTGCGTCCCTTGACGATGCTGCCTTTCCCCAGTTTGGCGCGCACGGCATCCATGGCGGCTTCCACCTTGCGGCGGCGATCGCCGTCGGGATCGGCAAGGTCGATGGGGTCGGCATCGCCGAGGGCATGAAAATGGGCGGTGCCGATGCCGAGCAGGCGATACCAGGTGCCGTCGCATTCCCGTTCCAGCAATTGCCGTCCGGCGCGATAGAGCGTCTCGGCGAGGATTGTCGGCGCCGGTAGACTCACCTGCCGGCTGACGGTCTTGAAGCCGGCCGTCTTCAGCTTCAGGTGCACCACCTGGGCCGACAGTTCGGCCGCTTTCAGCCGGCTGGAGACCTTTTCGCAGAGCGGCCAGAGCTCATGCGCCAACTGCTCGAAATCGGCGATGTCCTGGTCGAACGTGGTTTCGGCCGAGATGCTCTTCGTCTCCGACTCCGGCTCCACATGGCGATGATCCTCGCCACGCGCGAGATGATAGAGGCGCATGCCCATCTGGCCGTAGCGCTGTGCCAGCATTGGCAGTTCCAGGTCCTGCAGCTGGCCGATCGTGGTGATGCCGTCCTGCGCCAGTTGCCCGGCCCCCACGTTGCCGATGCCCCAGATCAGCGTCACCGGCTTTGCCGCGAGAAACTGCCGGGCCTCGGCGCGGCCGATCACGGAAAAGCCGCGCGGCTTGTCGAGGTCGGAGGCGATCTTGGCGAGAAATTTGTTGTAGCTGAGGCCGATCGAGACGGTGATGCCGATCCGCTCCTCGATGCGCCGCGCGAGATCGGCCAGCGATTGCGCCGGGCTGCGCTTGTGCAAGGCCGCGGTGCCGCTGAGGTCGAGGAAAGCCTCGTCGATGGAGAGCGGTTCGACCAGCGGCGTCAGCTGCTGCATCATTTCGCGCACTTCATGTCCGACGGCGCGGTATTTGGCCATGTCCGGCGGCAGCACCACGGCATCGGGGCAGAGTTTGCGCGCCTTGAACATCGGCATTGCCGAGCGCACGCCGGAGATGCGCGCGATGTAGCAGCAGGTGGAGACGACGCCGCGATGCCCGCCGCCGATGATCAGCGGCTTGTCGCGCAAGGCGGGATTGTCGCGCTTCTCGATCGCAGCATAGAAGGCGTCGCAATCGATATGGCCGATCTCAAGATCGTGCAGTTCGGCATGATAGAGCAGGCGCGGCGAGCGGCACTGCGGGCAGCGTTTCAGTTTGTCAGTTGCCGTGACAGGTGGGAGCAAGGAACCGCAATCGCGACACAGGCCGGCAAGCAATACCGGCGCGTCGTCCAGTTCGGGTGCTCGCTCCGCCGCTCTTTCTTCCGTCATGCCGCTTCAAGAATGGCCCAGGCCCTGAGCGTACACGAAGCCGGAACGCGCCGCAGCACTATCCGCGATGCTCGGCTTCTTCCTCTGCCGTCATCGGCCACAGCCAGGCGGCGCCGCGCACGCCGCTGGAATCGCCATGCACGGCCTGGCGGATCGGCGTGTCGGCGAAGTCGCTGAAGACATAGCGCAGCAGCAGTTTCGGCACATTGGCGTAAAGCCGCTGGCAATTCGACATGCCGCCGCCCAGAACGAAGACATCGGGGTCGAGCACGTTCATGATGGCGGCGAAGGCCCGCGCCATGCGGTCTTCATAACGTTCCAGCGAAGCCACGGCGTCCGGTTCGCCGGCATCGGCGGCGGCGGTGATCTCCTGCGCCTTCAGCAGCTTGCCGGTATGGCGCTGATGATCGGCGGATAGCGAAGGCCCAGCCAGCCAAGTTTCCAGGCAGCCATAGCGGCCGCACCAGCATTGCGGTCCGGGGAATTCGTCCTGCCGGATCCAGGGCAGCGGGATATGGCCCCATTCGCCGCCGATCCCGGTATGGCCTTCCAGCAGCTGCTTGTTGATGGTGATGCCGCCGCCGACCCCCGTGCCGATGATGACGGCGAAGACCACCTTGGCATCGCGCCCGGCGCCATCGGTGGCTTCCGAGACGGCCAGGCAATTGGCGTCATTAGCGAGGCGAACCGGGCGGCCGATCGCCGCGGCGACGTCCTTGCCGAGATTCTGCCCGTTGAGCCAGGTCGAATTGCCGTTGCGGATCAGGCCGGTTTGCGGCGACGGGCTGCCCGGTATGCCGATACCGACGGTGGGCTGTTCGGTCAGTCCGGCGCGTATCTCGGCCGGGAGGGCGGCCTCAACCCGCCTGACAACCTCCGCAATCGTTGCTACGGTACCGGCGTAGTTTTCCCGCGGTGTCGGTTGCCGCAACCTGGCCAGCGTCTGTCCTTGGGCATCCAGGGCAATTCCCTCGATCTTGGTGCCCCCCAGATCGATCCCGATACGCATACGCATCTTGCCTCCAATTTTGGCAATAGTTCACGGATGTTACCGCTATCTCAGCGGCGCTGATTTAGCCAGCTTTGTTTAACTAATTGATAACCAAACTCTGCTTTTCATAAGATATTAAATGCTATGTTAGCAAATACGCAGCGTCCTGCGGGACGTGGGCGGAAATAATATGGTGGAGGGCCGGCATGGCTGAGCGGGAGCAACTGTCGCCCGAGGAAAAGCGTCGTCGGGCGGCAGAGAAGACGATCCTGATCGTCGAGGACAATGAGCTGAACATGAAGTTGTTCCACGACCTGATCCAGGCCCATGGATACAACATTCTGCAGACCAAGGACGGCATGGAGGCGCTGAAACTGGCGCGCCTGCACAAGCCCGATCTGATCCTCATGGACATCCAGCTGCCGGAAGTTTCCGGCCTGGAAGTGACCAAGTGGATCAAAGAGGATGATAATCTCAAGGCCATTCCGATCATCGCCGTCACCGCTTTCGCCATGAAGGGCGATGAAGAAAAAATCCGCGAAGGCGGCTGTGAAGCGTATATTGCCAAACCGATCTCAGTGGTTCAGTTCCTCGAAACGGTCGACCGTTTTCTACAGTGATTTCTAGGCATGTCCGCTCGTATCCTGGTGGTAGATGACATCCCCGCGAATGTCCGTCTACTGGAAGCCAAACTGGCTGCCGAATATTTTGAAGTGATCACCGCGAGCAGCGGACAGCAGGCTCTCGACATCATCGCCAAACAGGCGCCGGACATCGTCCTTCTCGATGTCATGATGCCGGAGATGGACGGGTTCGAGGTCTGCCGCCGCATCCGCGCCAGTGGCGCCACCCGCTTTCTGCCGGTCGTCATGGTGACGGCGCTGAGCGATCAGACCGATCGCGTGCGCGGGCTGGAGGCGGGAGCCGACGACTTTCTCACCAAGCCGGTCAACGATCTCGCGCTGTTCGCCCGCGTGCGTTCCCTCGTCCGCCTGAAAATGATGATGGATGAGTGGCGGATGCGCGAGCAGACCTCCGGTCAGTTCGACATCCTCTCGGGCGATAACGAGCCCACCTCCGATGACGACCGCAATGCGCGCATCCTCCTGGTGGAGGCTTTTGCGCCGACGGCGCAGCGTGTGCAGAACATTCTGGATGCCGACCAGGATGGGGTGGTGGTGGCCAATACCGTGCAGACCGCCACCGAGCTGGCGGCCGCCGAGCGGTTCGACCTGATCATCAGCGATATCCAGGTCGGCGGCGAAGACGGGCTGCGCTTCTGCTCGCATTTGCGCTCCCAGGAGGAAACCCGCCAGACGCCGATCCTGCTGGTGGTCGACGAATACGACATGCCGCGCCTGGTGAAAGGCCTCGATATCGGTGTCAGCGACTATCTGATGAAGCCGATCGATCCCAACGAGCTGCTGGCGCGCGTTCGCATCCAGGTGCGCCGCCGCCGCTTCCAGGACCGCCTGCGCGCCAATTACGAGCGCAGCCTTTCGATGGCGCTGACCGACAGCCTTACCGGCCTCTATAACCGGCGCTATGCCATGCGGCATCTCGACGGGCTGATGCGCCGCGTGGTGCAGACCGGCAAGCCGCTGGCGGTGCTGGTCTGCGATCTCGATTTCTTCAAGCGGGTGAACGACACCTACGGCCATGCGGCTGGGGACGAGGTGCTGAAGCAGTTCGCCCAGCGCGCCGCGGCCGCGGTGCGCAACATCGACATGGTGGCGCGGTTCGGCGGCGAGGAATTCGTCATCCTGATGCCGGATACCGACGGCCAGGCCGCCTTGCGGGCGGCCGAACGCCTCTGCAAGCGCATTGCCGAAACGCCGATGGCGATCGGCCCGGCGGCGGAAGCGGGCATCACCGTCACGGTCAGCATCGGGGTCGCCGCTTCGGCGCTGGAAATGCCGGGCGACGAACTGATCAAGATCGCCGACGCCGCGCTCTACCGCGCCAAGCAGACCGGCCGCAATCGCGCCGTCATCGACCCCGCCTCGGCGCTCTGACGCCCTTCCCGCGAAGCTTTCCTGGAGAAGCCGGCCGCCGATCCGGCTGCCGCTGCAAAACGAACGGGGCGCCACGAACTTGTCGGACGCCCCGTTTCGAAACCTGCTGTGCAGGCCGCCTGTCGGCCGAGATTACTTGATCTTGGCTTCCTTGAACGGCACATGCTTGCGCACGACGGGATCATACTTGTTGAATTCAAGCTTCTCCGTCGAGGTGCGCGGATTCTTCTTGGTCACGTAATAGAAGCCGGTATCAGCGCTGCTGACCAACTTGATCTGAACGGTATTTGCCTTGGCCATGACAGCCCCTTAACTTCAAGCGTCGGAAAAGATGGCGCAAAATAGCCATTAACCGCCCGATGTCAAGCCCGGCTTATGACTTTCTCGCGTATGCTGCGATCACGGTGGCGGCTGAGCGTCATGATATCATTGCGGTAATTCAACAGCTTAGGCTCCGTCGCGCCGATCTCGCGGCGCTCTTCCCAGCGTCGAAAGGCCTCGGCGAGAACGGCATGGGTGACATCGACGATGTTCAGGCTGTCGAGGGCGCCCTTCGGCCGCCAGCCGAGATCCTCCAATTCGCCATTCCCGGTGACCGTGCCGTGGGCCAAGCCGCCGTCGGCCAGAAAGAATCGGGTGTTGTAGCGCCGTCGCGAGGTGACGGGGGTGATGGCCCGCAACAGGAAGTCGAGATCCGCCAGTTCCGGCCGCAACCCGGCTGCGCGATAGGCCTGCCAGATCGGCTGGTCGATGACAGTTCGGCCTTCGTTCTGCGTCGCGGCTCGCCCGACCAGCAGGCCGGTTTCTTCATGGGTCTCCCGCAGCACCGCCCGCAAAAAGGCGGCCACCGGCCGTCGGCAGCCGCCCGAATCGAGCATGCGGCCGACTTCGGGATGCAGGCTTTCCGCAAAGCCGGAGGGCAGGTTGTCGGCATCATCCACCCGCCCGCCGGGTACTACGTAGATATCGGGCAGGAAGCCGGATTTCATGTGCCGCCGTCCGAGCAGAACCTCGGCTTCCCCCTGCCTGCCCTGACGGATGAGAACGAGGCTGGCGGCATCGACCGGCCGGACGGCGCGGATTGGGGCAGGCGTCCCGGACATGCGATCAGTTCATCAGGGCGGGCAGGAAATCGAGGCCGCTGGACTGGTCGCCTTCCGCCATCGCCGGCGGCTGGGCCAGGCGAACAGCCTGGGCAAACAAAGCCGGCTGCTCCAGCAGGCGTTCGGCCACCTGCATGTCGATCGGATCGTCTTCCGTGCGCGCCGGGCACGTTTTGCGCAAGGCATCAAGCGCTGCCGTGTCATCGGGATTGACGGCGTTGCGCCGGTCGGTCGGCACGCTCGGCAACCGCCCCAGGGCCAGATCGTGCAGCACGCCGTCGGCATCATGCCTGCCGACCGTGCAGATGGTCGGCAGGACGCCAAGGTGATGCAGGCTGTAGCCGGACGGGGCATGGTAGCGCGCCCAGGTCAGGGTGAGTTCACCGTCATTCGGCATCTTGCGAATGATCTGAACGGTGCCCTTGCCGTATGAATTGCTGCCCACCACCACGGCCCGGTCGTTGTCCTGCAGCGCGGCGGTCACGATCTCCGCGGCCGAGGCTGAATTGCCGTCGATCACGACGACGACCGGCTTGCCCTCGGTCATGTCGCTGCCGGTTGCCTCGAAGATCTGGTGGCTGTCGGGATTGCGGCCGCGGGTCGAGACGATATGTCCGCCCGTGAGGAAGAGATTGGACACCGCCACCGCCTGGTCGACCAGCCCGCCGAGATTGTCGCGCAGATCGAGGATATAGCCGGCGAGACGGGGGCCGATCTCCGCTTGCGCGTCATAGACCGCGTGCTTGAAGCTCTTGCCGGTTTCGGCATTGAAGCTGTAGATGCGGATATAGGCGATATCCCCTTCGCGATGATAGGCGACCGTCTCCGGCACCACATGCGCCCGTATCAGCGTGATCTCCAGAGGCTGGCGTTCCGGCTCCGCCGGCTTGCCGTCCGGCGTGTTCTCCGGGGGCGTCATCACGCGGTTGATACCCAGCGTGACCTTGCTGTCGACGGGTCCCCGCAGCAGATTGATGACCTCGTTCTGCACCAGCCCGTGCACCGGCTTGCCGTCGATCGTCAGGATTTCGTCGTCGCGTTTCAGCCCCATCCGTTCGGCCGGCGTATAGTGCAGGACGGACACGATGCGGACGACACTCTCTTCGACCGAAATGGTGATGCCGAGGCCGCCGAAACCGTCGCGGGAGGCGCGGTTCTCTTCGGCTCGTTTGGCATTGGCATAGCGGGAGAATGGGTCGAGCTTGCCCACCACGCCGGTGAGCACCGCCTCATAAATATTTTCCGGCGGCGTCTGCTGCAGCTTGGGGGAGGTATTGACGGCTTCCTGCGTCACCTTGGCGACCAGCTTGCCCCATTTCGTGGGGTCGTTGCTGGAGGGCAGCGGAAAACTCTGAATGACCTGCTGATGCACGTCGAGATTGATCTGATTGCCGATTTCGACGGCGGCCACGTCCGGATCAAGGCTGGTCAGCTGCTGCAGCCCGGCCATGGACAGATCTTCCAGATTCGGCTGATTGATGTAGTAGGTGTTGATGTCCTCGAAGCCGCTCTCGAACATCTCCTTGGTCAGGCTGCTTTTGACGACCGGCTGCTCGACCGGCGCGGTACTGGCACAACCGACAAGAATGACGAGGCAAGGGAGCAGGAAGAACGGAGCGATCTGCCGCAGAGGGACGAGATTACCCGGTCTGCGCGAATCCAAGCGCGATGTCGTCAACAGAGGCATTTCCACCTGAATACGGCCGATGCCACTGGCATACCGACCCGACCACCTGCAAACGAGATTAGCAGAAAGCGTGTTTGATACCAGTGACTATTCTCACGGCAGAGTTGATCAGGCAGCAGATCTGTAGCGCAGATATCGTCGATCACGCGGTGGACGCGCTGCGCGTCGGGTACGGAAGGCCGGCCGCATCGAAGCAGGTGGCCGGGAACCTATCGCCGCTTGCCCGGTTTGCGTCCGCCCTTGCTTCTGGGAGCCGAACCATGCTCGGCCTTCGGCGGTCTCCCCGCATGCCGGCCGTGCGAGGCCGGAGCTGCGGCTGAGCCGCTACTTTCGGTCGAAGGGGTACTGCTTCCTTCTCTCGCCGGGGCATGCCGGCGATGTTTGCCGGCGGGCTCTCGTGCCTGCCGCGACAATGAGTCGCGGTTTTGCTGGGGCCGTTGCTTTCCCCCTGTGCCGCGGTGCGGCCGGTTGCGTTCGGCAGATTGGCGAGGAACGTCCGACAGCGCCTCGAAATCGCCGCCGGAGACGATTTCGAAGGTCATGCCGCCGGTCAGGGGCGTCGCCGCCAGCAGCCGTACCTCGACCTCGGCGCCCAGCTGGAAGACGCGGCCCCACCGGCGCCCGACCAAAGCATGGCCGCGCTCATCATGGTCGTAGAAATCCGATGGCAGCGTACTGATCGGCACGAGGCCATCGGCGCCGCTCTCGTTCAAGGTGATGAAGAGGCCGAAGCGGGTCACGCTGCCGATCCGGCCGGCGAAGACCTCGCCCAGGCGATCCGACAGGAAGGCGGCGATATAGCGGTCGGTCGCCTCGCGTTCCGCCGCCGCGGCGCGCCGCTCGGTGCCGGAGATATGGTCGCCGATATCGGTGAACTGCTCGCCGATTTCAGGCGGCAGGCCGTCCTCCCCGAATCCATAGGCACTGATCAGGGACCGATGGACCAGGAGATCGGCATAGCGTCGGATCGGCGAGGTGAAATGCGCATAGCGCGCCAGCGCCAGGCCGAAATGGCCGAGATTCTCCGGCGCATAGACCGCTTGCGCCTGCGAGCGAAGCACCAGGCTGTTGATCATCGCCGCGTAGGGCGAGTTGGCTGCCTTATGCAGCAGGGCGGTGAAATGCTTCGGGCGGATCACCTGGCCTTTGGCGATGGAGAAATCGAGCCCGCGCAGGAATTCGCGCAGCGCCTCGACGCGGGCCGGATCTGGCGTCTCGTGGACGCGGTACATGCAAGGCTGCTTGCGCCGCTCCAGGCTTTCGGCCGCCGCGACATTGGCGGCGATCATGAATTCCTCGATCAGGCGGTGGCTGTCGAGCCGGAGGCGCGGCACGATCCGGTCGATCTTGCCCTCCTGATTGATGAAGACCCGGCGCTCGGCGATGTCGAGGTCGAGCGTGCCGCGCTGCTCGCGGGCGAACAGCAATGACTTGAAGGCGCCGTAGAGCGGCTTGATCACGGATTCCAGCAGCGGGGCGGTGATGTCGTCGGTGGCGCCGTCCATGGCGGCCTGGGCCTGTTCATAGGTGAGGCGTGCCGCCGAGCGCATCAACCCGCGCATGAAGCGGTGGTGCAGCTTCTTGCCCTCGGCATCGATCACCATCTCGACCGCGATGCAGGGGCGTTCTTCCAGGGGCTTCAGCGAACACCAGCCGTTGGACAGCTCTTCCGGCAGCATGGGGACGACCCGGTCGGGGAAGTAGACCGAATTGCCGCGTTCCCGCGCCGTTTTATCGAGCGCGTCACCGGTGCCCACGTAATGCGCCACATCGGCGATGGCGACCAGCAGGATCCAGCCGCCGGGATTCTGCGGATTGGGATCCGGCTTGGCGTGAACCGCATCGTCGAAATCGCGGGCGTCGTCGCCGTCGATGGTGACCAGCGGGACGGCGCGCAGATCGGTGCGTGTGCCCAGCGGGGCGGCCTTTGCCTCCGCCGCCTGGGTTTGCGCCGCAACGGAGAATTCCAGCGGAATGCCGTGTTCGACGATGGAGATGAGGCTGATCGACTTGGCTTCGCCGATCCGTCCCACCCGTTCCAGGATGCGGGCGCGCGGCGTGCCGAGACGGCGCGCCGGCTCGACCAGGGCGACGACGATGTCGCCATGCCGGGCATTGCCGACATGGTTGGGGTCGACATTGAACTCGGTCTTCACCCGTTTGTCGGTCGGCTTGATGCGGGCATGACCATGGCGATCGCGCTCGAACAGCCCGACCACGCGCTGGGAATGATGTTCCAGCCGGCGGATAGGCTGCGCCTCATAGATATCGGCATCCTTGCGCTCCAGCCGGGCGAGCACGTGGTCGCCATTGGCGAGCGGCCGGTCGGTGCGCTTGTTGTCGATGACGAGAATGCGCGGCTCGGCGTCATCCTTGGGGAAATCGACCGGCCGCGCCCAAAGGTCGCCATCCTCATCGGGGCCGATGATCTCGATTACCGTCACTTCCGGCAGGGCGCCGCTGCGCGCAACCCGGCGGCCGCGGCCGCGATCGACCTCGCCGTCGCGTTCCAGCTCCTTGATCAGGGCCTTCAGCGGAATGCGATCGGCGCCGCGCAGATTGAAGGCGCGGGCAATCTCTCGCTTGCCGACCGGACCGTCCTGGTCCTGGATGAAGGCCAGGACCTGTTCCTTGGTCGGGAAGGGGACCGCTTTGGCTTTTTTTTCAGGTTGCTTTTCGCCGCCCTGGTCGCGCGCGCGTCTCTCGGCCCGCGGCGTATCGGCATCGGTTTGTAGTTGCCCGAGCTTCGGACGTTTAGTGCGGTGCTTTGAATTCGATTTCGACAAAGACAAACTCGTACTCATTCGGATTGATGACGTTATGCTCGACGCCGACCGGCCGGTAATAGGAGCGGCCAGCCGTCAGTTCGGCAAAACGCGTTTCCTTGCCGTCTTCCAACTGCAGCCGACCGGTGGTCATCGGCACCACGACATAATCATAGCCATGACGATGCCAGGTGGTTTCGGCACCGGGCTCAAAGCGCCATTCGGTGACGACGACGCGATCGTTGTCGACTTGAACGGTGGGCCGAGCGGCGGGGCGGGTCGTCATGTTGCTGCTACTCCGTATTCGGGTCGCAGGCAGCATAGCCGCAAGACGGGGGACTGACCAGCGGGAGCGGATACGGCGAGCGGAGACGGGGAAAAGCGTGCCGGATCGGTGTCAGCTGGCGCGTGTCAGCTGGCGGCCAGCGCGCCCTCGAATTCCAGCAAGCCGCGTTTGACGTCGAGTCCGCCAGCATAGCCGGTCAGGGCGCCGGAAGTCGCGATCAGCCGGTGGCAGGGAATGACGAGGGAGATGGGATTGGCGCCATTGGCGGCGCCGATGGCCCGCGCGGCCTGGGGAAGACCGAGCCGGGCGGCGAAAGCGCCATAGCTGAGAGAGGTGCCGAAGGGGACGCGCTGCAAGGCGGCCCACATCTTTTGCTGAAACGGCGTTCCCTGCGGGGCGAGCGGCAGGTCGAAATCGCGTCGCTTGCCGGCAAAATACGCGGCGATCTGCCGACTGATGGCGGCGACGGCCCGGTCGTCCCAGATGATTTCGTTCATATCGACCCGCCAGCGGGGCGACGCGACCTCGCCGGGAAAGGCCAACCGCGTCAGCCCGCCGTGCTCGTCTATCAGAGCTGTCATCGGGCCGAACGGGCTGGGGATGAGGCCGCCGCGCAGCAACCGGCCGCCGGGCGGGCCCCCGCTCCGGATTGCCCTGCTCCTCATGCGAAGGCCATTCCCAGATACGTCATCGATGATCCATCGCTCAGCCCGGCCGGCCGATCCGGTCGGTGCTGGCAAAATGCGATGTCTGCTGCGCATCGGCAATATCGGCGGAGGTGAGGCCGATATCGCGCAGCAGGTAAGAACTGAACTGGGCGATATGGTTCAAATCCTCGCGGTATTGCCGGCGCCTTTGCCAGGCATGGTACCAATCCGCAAGGCTGGCCTGAAGGCGGCCCGACAGCGACAGGGGAGCAACCGGCCGGTGTTCGGTGAGGCAACCGGCTGAATTTGGCTTGAGATCGACGCTCTTCATGGTTTTCCTCATATCTCTCAGGGAGGCTGACGAGAGTTCCAACGGGGCGCTTCATTGCCCATGCCCTGAATATGTGCTTGAATTTGGCCCTTGAAAAACGATCTCTCGTCACCCTGGCTGTTAGAAAAACTCGTACCTCGTCGCTGTTGGAATTATGGCCCTTTTGCCGCCGTTGAAAGCCGTCTGGTACTTCGAAAGCGCCGCCCGCCACCTCAATTTCAGCAAGGCGGCGGCGGAGCTGAACGTCACCCACAGCGCCATCAGCCATCAGATCCGGGCGCTGGAGGAATGGGTCGGCCAGCCTTTGTTCGAACGGGGCGCGCGCGGGCTGCGTCTGACTGAAACCGGCCAGCAGTTCCTGCCGCCGATCCGAGTCGCCTTCCAGCAATTGATGCAGGCGGGACAGGCGGCCCGGGCCACCGCCCGTGGCGGCCCCCTGACGGTCAGCGTTCTGCCGTCGCTGGCCTCGAAATGGCTGGTGCCGCGCCTCAGCGATTTTCGTCGCCGCTATCCCGATATCGATGTCCGCATCTCGGCGACCGGACAGCTGGAGACCGTGGGGCGCGGCGATATCGACATCGGCATCCGCTACGGGCGCGGCAAGTGGCCGGATCTCGAGGCGGAATTGCTGCTGCATGACGACCTCTTTCCAATCTGCAGCCCGAACCTGTTGCAGGGGCCAAAGCCGCTGCGCGAGCCGCGCGATATCGCCAATTTCCCCCTGTTGTCCGACAGCGACTGGCGGCCGGCGGAATATGAGTTCTGGCATAAATGGTTCGAGCTGGCGGGGATCAGCGATCTCGGCCTCAAACCCGACATGACCTTCACGGCCTCCAATCTCATGATCGATGCGGCGATTGCCGGGCTTGGCGTCGGCCTCGGCAATACCATGCTGGCGGGGGCTGATCTCGAGGCCGGCCGGCTGGTGAAGCCCTTCGACCTCTCGCTGAAACTGGAGACCGGCTATTTCCTCGTCTATTGGCCGGGGGCTCTCAAGCGCCCCAAGGTCAAGGCCTTCCGCGACTGGATGTTCGACCAGATGGCGGGGCGTTGCACGGCATAGCCGTTACGCCGCCATATGCAGACTGGCCCAGAAGTGGCAGGTGGCGAGGCTGCGATGCGGCGAGAAGCCGGCCATCAGTTCGGCCGTCTCCCTGGCATCGGGCCGGATCTCGCGCTGATGAAAGCGCTGCAAGGCGGTTGCGAGCGCGGAATCGCCGACCGGCACGGCATCGGCGAAACCAAAGCCCCGCAACATGATGTAGTTGACCGTCCAGGGACCGAGGCCGCGCAAGGCGAGCAGTTGCGTCTCCGCGTGACGCGCCGATCCGTCCGCCAGCGCCGGGAGATCAAGCTCGCCGCCGGCGACCAGCTTTGCGGCATCGATCAGATAGGCGGCCTTGGAGCGCGAGAAGCGCCGGCTGGTGAGATCGCCGGGATCAAGCGCTGCGACGGCGGCGGCATCGGGATGCAGCCGCATGCCGCTGGTCGCCGATACCGGCCGGCCGGCGAGCTCGATCAGGTCGCGCCGCAACGAGGTGGCAAAGGCAAGATTGATCTGCTGGCCGATGATCGCCCAGGCCAGGGCCTCGAAAACGGTCGGGGTCAACGGAATGCGCAGCCCCGGCTGCGTCGCCGTCAACCGGCGGATGGCGGCATCGCGCCTGGCCCGCGCTTCGAAACCGCCGGCGTCGCTGCCGAGACCGATCATCCGCACCAGAATGCGATGCGCTTCGGCCATGGCGGTCGGGCTCGGGCTTTTATCGGCGACGACGCGGCAATCGATCCCCGCAGGCGCGAAGGTGAGATCAAGCAAAGCCGCTTTGCCGTCCAGCAGCAGCGCCTTGACCAGGCGATGATCGCCGATGCGTCGTTCCGCCGGCCCTTCCTTGTCGCGGCCGTGATAGGCGAGCGCCTCGTCGGCCCGGAAATCCGCCGGCAATTGCAGCTGAAAGCGATCACGCCGGCGCAAATCGCGATAGGCGCCGGGCGTCATGCCGGTTGCCGCCAGGAACTGGCGATGAAACGTCGCCTCGCCATCATAGCCGACGGCATGGGCGATATCGATCACGCGCTCCTTGCCCCATAACAGCAACTCGCAGGCCAGCCGGATGCGCTCGCGATGCAAGAGCGCGGCCGGGGTCAGATGCGCCTCGGCCCGGACCAGATCGTTGAGCTTGGTGCTGCTGATGCCGCCGGCCTTGGCGAGATCGGCGATGTCGGTGAAACGGGCGGGATCGTCGCGCAGGCGCTGCAGCAACCCGAGATAGAGCGACCGGTCCCAATCCTCGCCGCGATAGAACAGTTCCGGGCGGCAGCGGCGGCAGGGGCGCAATCCTTCCGCGATAGCCTCGTCTTCACGGCGGAAGAAGCGGACATTCTCGGCCTTCGGCTTCCGTGCCGGGCAGGAGGGCAGGCAATAGATTCCGGTGGTCAGCACGCCCGTGAGGAAACGGCCGTCATAGCCGCGATCCTTGGCGAGGATGCGCTGATACATGAAAGCGTCGGTCATCGCGGCTTGCGCACGGGCCATATCAAATCACCTTACGCATGAATCACCTTATGCACGCAGCGACCGGTGGCGGTGCAGACAAGCGCTGCGTTCCGCCAGGATGCGATCGATCCGATCGCCGATCACAGGGCGAAATTCTGCACCGATTTCGCACCGACACAAGCTGGGCTGCCGAGTGAACCGGCATCCTGCTGACAAGCAACGGACAATGAGGCGATGCCAGGCAGGCGTGCCGGTTGAGAACTGATCCGGCTGACGGCCGGGCCGGCGTGAGCAATCCCCTGTGCGCGCTTGAAGAGACATCGTGGTCCTGATCCGGGTTGGCGTTGTCCCTATCCTGACCGAAGGGCGCGCGGCGCGCCTCTCATCGCTACCGCTGGAATTGCCAAAGAGAAACGCGCCGGCCCGTGGAGGCCGGCGCGTCCCTGCAATATGCCAGCCGTAAGCTCAGCCGTTGGCGGCTTTCTTGGCGGCGACCTTCTTTGCCGCCGGTTTTTTCGCGGCGGGTTTCTTGGCCGCCGTCTTCTTGGCGGCAGCTTTTTTTGCGGCAGGTTTCTTGACGGCGGCCTCGTCATTCGCCGCGACCTTCTTGGCGGCGGCCTTCTTCGCCGTCGGCTTCTTGGCTGCCGGCTTCTTGACTGCCGGGGCCTTGGCGCCTCTGCGGCCGCCCTTGCCGCTGCCGACCTTGTCGGCCCGCGCAGCTATCAGGGCCACCGCCGCATCCATCGACAAGGTGGCCGGGTCGATGTCCTTGGGGATGGTCGCATTGACGGCGCCGTGTTTCACATAGGGGCCATAGCGGCCCTCATGCACGGTGACCGGTGCGCTATCGGCCGGATGCTTGCCGATCTCGCGGCCCGGTGCGGCAGCGGCGCGGCCGCCCCGGCCACGGCTGGGTTCCGCCAGCACCACGACGGCGCGGTTGAGGCCGATGGTCAGCACGTCATCGTCCTTGGGGATCGATTTGAAGGCGCTGCCATGCTTGAGATAGGGGCCGAAGCGGCCGATGCCGGCGAGGATGGTTTCGCCGGTCTCCGGATGCTTGCCGATCTCGCGCGGCAAAGCCAGCAGTTTCAAGGCCGTCTCGAGATCGACGCTGTCCGGCATCATGTCTTTCAGCAGCGAGACGCGCTTCGGCTTTTCGACACCTTCGCCGCCGGCCTGCACATAGAAGCCATAGGGGCCCTTGCGGAGGCTGACTTCCCGGCCGTTGGGATCGGTGCCCAGCACCTGCGGGCCGGCCAGTTCCGATTCCTCGCCGGTTGCCACGGCAAGGGGCCGGGTGTAACGGCATTCCGGATAATTGCTGCAACCGATGAAGGCGCCGTTCTTGGCGAGCTTGATGCCGAGTTCGCCATTGGCGCAGGCCGGGCAGGCGCGCGGATTCTTGCCGTTGCCGAGGTCCGGGAAGAAATGCGGCGCCAGCGCTTCGTTCAGCGCATCGATCACCACCGAGCGCGTGCCGATCCCCTTGTCGAGGAAACTGACGGCATCGCTCATCGACGGCAGGACGCCGTCGCCCTCTTCATAGGGCTGATGCAGATGGGCGAAGTCGCGCCAGAAGTCGCGCAAAACTTGCTTCCAATCGGCCCGGCCGCCGGAAATATCGTCGAGCTTATCCTCGAGATCGGCAGTGAAGCCGTATTGCACATAGCGCTCGAAGAAATTGGTCAGGAAGACGGTGACGATGCGGCCGCGGTCTTCCGGGATCAGGCGCTTCTTCTCGATCTTCACATAGGCGCGGTCCTCGAGCGTCTGCAGGATCGAGGTATAGGTCGAGGGCCGGCCGATGCCGAGTTCTTCCAGCCGCTTGATGAGGCTTGCCTCGCTGTAGCGCGGCGGCGGCTGAGTGAAATGCTGCTCCGGCGTCACCTCGCCGGTCTTGACGCCATCGCCCTGCTTCAGATTGGGCAGGCGGCGGCCGCTGTCGTCGTCTTCCAGCGGATCGTCGCGGTCTTCCTGGTAGAGGGTCAGGAAGCCGTCGAACTTCACCACCGAGCCCGTGGCGCGCAGGACCGAGCGCTTGTCGGCGGCTTCGAGGTCGATCGCCACCTGGTCGAGCTCGGCGCTTTCCATCTGGCTCGCCAGAGTGCGCTTCCAGATCAGCTCATAGAGCCGCTGCTCGTCATTGTTGAGATATTGCCGCAAGCGTTCCGGACGCCGGAAGAGATCCGTCGGGCGGATCGCTTCATGGGCTTCCTGCGCGTTCTTGGCGGCCGTGCGATAGACGCGCGGCTGCTGCGGCAGGTAGTTCATGCCGTATTGTTCGGAGATCAGCTTGCGGCTGGCATCGATGGCATCCTGCGACAGGGTCACGCCATCGGTACGCATATAGGTGATGACGCCGACCGTCTCGCCGCCGATATCCACGCCCTCATAAAGCCGCTGGGCGACGCGCATGGTATGCGCCGCGCCGAAACCGAGCTTGCGCGAGGCTTCCTGCTGCAGGGTCGAGGTGGTGAAGGGTGGGAAGGGGTTGCGCTTCACCGTCTTGCGTTCGACGGCGGAGACGCGGAACGGGATGCCGTTCTTGACCGTCTGCATCGCCGCCTTGGCGGCCGCTTCATCCTTCAGGTCGAACTTGTCGAGCTTGCGGCCGTCGAGATGGGTCAGACGCGCCGTGAAGGTATTGCCGTCCGGCCCCTGGAACACCGCTTCGATGGTCCAGTATTCGCGTGGCTTGAAGGCCTCGATCTCGGCCTCGCGCTCGCAGACGATGCGGAGCGCCACCGATTGCACGCGGCCGGCGGAGCGGCTGCCTGGCAGCTTGCGCCACAGCACCGGCGAGAGCGTGAAGCCGACGAGATAGTCGAGGGCGCGGCGGGCGAGGTAGGCATCGACCAGTTCCTGGTCGATCTGGCGCGGCTTGGCGATCGCCTCGGTGATGGCGCGCTTGGTGATTTCGTTGAAGGCGACACGCTCATACGGCACCTTGGCCAGCGCATTCTTTTCCTTCAGTGCCTCGACGATATGCCAGGAGATCGCTTCGCCTTCGCGATCAGGGTCGGTGGCGAGGATCAGGAGATCGGCCTTCTTCACCGCGGCGGCGATTTCGCGCAATTTCTGCGCGCCGCGCCCTTCGGCGTCCCAGCTCATTTCGAAATCTTCTTCCGGCCGCACCGACCCGTCTTTCGGCGGCAGATCGCGCACATGGCCGAAGCTGGCCAGCACGTGATAATCGCTGCCGAGATATTTGTTGATGGTCTTGGCCTTGGCGGGTGACTCGACGACGACGACCTTCATGCGCTCCACAGCTCAAGCTTGTGTCTTGTCCGGTTGAGGTAGCAACCTTCATGCGTTGCGCCCTCGATGCTGCCCGCGCCTGCCCGGCGTGCCAGCATCAGGCGATCAGGGAAACCCGGTTGCCAGGATGGCGTTCCAAGCGTCCGGCGAGATCCAATTCGAGGAGGACCATACCGAGGACGGGGCCAGAGCATTGACACTGGCGCCGTAATTCGTCAACACCCACCGGGCTCGGGCCCAGCTGTGACAGAACCGCGCGCCGCGCCCGCTCTTCCTCGCTTTCATCAGTATTTTCAACAGCTTGAGGCATGGTTAGAGGCGCCTTGGGCGGGGTCATGGAAATATTAACCGTATTGCCGCCGGGTGCCATCGGCCGGGAGGGCGGGGTGCGAAAGCCAGGTCCGATCGCCTCCAATACCTGACTTGCCTCTTCCACCAGCAGGGCGCCCTCGCGGATCAGATGGTTGGTGCCGCGGCAGCGCGGATCAAGCGGGGAGCCGGGAACCGCCATCACCTCGCGCCCCTGTTCCAGGGCCAGGCGGGCGGTGATCAGCGACCCCGATTTCAGCGCCGCCTCGATCACCACCACGGCGGCGGACAAGCCGGCGATGATGCGGTTGCGGCGGGGAAAATGGCGCGCCAGCGGCTCGGTGCCGGGCGCCAGTTCGGCGATGACGAGGCCATCCTGGCCGATCCGCTCGAACAATGGGCCGTTTTCCGGCGGATAGAGGACGTCGATGCCGCCGGCGATCACGGCAATGGTGCCGCCGGCGCAGTCGGGCGCCTGATCTTGGGCCTGCAAGGCGCCGAGATGGGCGGCGCTGTCGATGCCGCGGGCAAGGCCGGAAACGACGACACAGCCGGCGCCGGTGAGTTCGCGGGCCATATCCTGGGCGATTTTGCGGCCGTTGGCGGAGGCGTTGCGGGCGCCGACCAAGGCGATCTGCGGCCGGGCCAGCAGATCCAGGCGACCTTTGACGGTGATCGCCAGCGGCGCATCCTCGATGGCGGCGAGGGCGACCGGGTAATCGCTGTCGCCGATCACCAGCAGGCGGGCGCCTAATTTATCAAGGGCCGTCATTTCCGCCGCCGCCTTGGCCGGCGGACAGGCGCGGATCGGATTGCGCCCCGCCTTCCTGGCCAGATCCGGCAAAGCGGCGAGGGCGGCGGTTGCGCTGCCGAAGCGTGCCAGCAGGTCGCGGCCGGTGACGGGGCCGATTCCGTCGCTTCGGGCAAGGCGCAGCCGGTCGAGGCGTTCCTGCGCGCTGATTGGCGCGGCGCCGGAAGGGCTCAGAGAAGCGGTGCCGGACGGAGAGGGTTGATCAGGCATCACCTTAAGCTAGAGAGGATGCCCCGCCGTTTCAACTGTGGGCGGTGGTGCCGCTGCCATTGGCCATGACCGGCGGCTTCTTGCGGCCGATCTTCGGCTCGGTGCCGCTCAGCAGTCGGCCGATATTTTCGTGATGCCGCAGCCACACCAGGATTGCCGCCAGGGTGGCGAGGAGTATCTGCCCCCAAGTGCCGAGAAAATAGGCATAAAACGGCGCCAAAGCGAAGGCCAGCAGGGCGGAAAGCGAGGAATAGCGGAACAGCACGGCGGCGATCAGCCAAGTAAGGCAGGCGGCGATGCCCACCATCCAGTTGACGGCTAGCAGCGTGCCAAGGCCCGTGGCGACACCCTTGCCACCCTTGAATTTCAGCCAGACCGGAAAGAGGTGGCCGATGATCGCGGCGGCGCCGGCCCAGACGGCGAGCGAAACCGAGGTCGTGACCGCCACCGCATCGGCCGGGCTGGCGGTGGTCTGCGTGGCGGCTGCCGTGGCCGGCAGCAGAATGGGGGTCAAGGCGCGGGCGATGAACACGGCGGCGGCACCCTTGCCGCCATCCAGCAGGAGCGTCGCCAAAGCCAGCTTCTTGTTGCCGGTGCGCAGCACATTGGTGGCGCCGATATTGCCGGAGCCGATCTTGCGGATGTCGCCGAAGCCGCAGAGGCGGGTGAGAATGAGGCCGAAGGGGATGGAGCCCAGCAGATAGCCGCCGACAAGGACCAGCACCTGCACCCAGCCGAATCCGCTCGCGCCGAATCCGGCCGCAGCCTCTGTCGCCGTCATCCCCATACTCCATATCACCGTTTGGCGCCCGCAGCTCCTATCAGCTGCCTGACCTGCCGATCCGCCGTCTTGCGGGTGGTCTCGGCTCCCAACCTAAGCAGCAAGCATGCTGATCAGATAGGGGCGTCGGCGGCAAAAACCAATCTGCCGTCGACGAAAGTCTTCAGCACCTTACCCTGGACGGGGCGGGCATCGTAAGGGGAGTTCTTCGATTTGCTGCGGAATTTGCTGACATCGATGCGATGCGGGCGGTCGAGATCGATCAGCACCATGTCGGCCGGCGCGCCTTTGGCAAGACGGCCCTGCGGCAGGCCAAGGATATCCGCCGGCCGGCTGGTCAGGCAGCGAATGAGATCGACCAGCGGCATCTGGCCCTTATGGTAAAGCTCCAGGCTGACCGGCAGCAGGGTCTCGAGGCCAATGACGCCGGGCACCGCCTGGGCAAAGGGCACGCGCTTGCTTTCGACATCGAGCGGCGCATGGTCGCTGGCGATGCTATCGATGACGCCTTCGGCGACGGCGGCGGCAATCGCCCGGCGATCAGCCTCGCCTCGTAAGGGTGGTGACAGCTTGGCGAAGCTGCGGTAGTCGCCGACCTCGGCCTCGTTGAGCGAGAAATAGGGCGGGGCGGTGTCGCAGGTGATGCGCAAGCCTTCCTGCTTTGCCTGGCGGATTTTCTCGACGGCCGCCGCGGTCGACACATGGGCGACGTGGTAACGCGCCCCCGACATCCGCACCAGATGCAGGTCGCGCTCGATCATCATCACTTCGGCGCAGGCCGGAATGCCGGACAGGCCGAGCCGGCTGGCGAGTTCGCCGTTATTCATGGCGCCGCCGGCCGACAGCCGCGGTTCTTCCGGATGCTGCACGACCAGGAGGTCGAAAGTACGGGCATATGACAAGGCGCGGCGCATCACCTGGGCATCGGCGACGGCGGTCAGCGCATCGGTGAAGCCGAGTGCGCCGCTCTCGGCGAGCAGCCCCATCTCGACGATATCCTTGCCTTCAAGCCCCTTGGTCAGGGCGCCATAGCAATAGATCTTGGCGAGCTTGGTTTCGCGGGCGCGGCGGGCGATGAATTCGATCCCGGCCACATCATCGATGATGGGAACGGTGTTGGGCAGGCAGACCATGCTGGTGACGCCGCCGGCAGCGGCGGCAAGGCTGCCGGTCGCGATCGTCTCCTGGTGTTCGTCGCCCGGCTCGCGCAATTGCACGCGCATATCGACCAGGCCGGGCGCCAGGACATGGCCGCCGCAATCGATGATCTCGGCCTCTTCCGGGGCATGGCCGCGATTGACCTGTGGCCCCAGCTCGCGGATGACGCCATCCTCGATCAGCAAGCCGCCCATCTCGTCGCGCTTCGAGGCGGGATCGACCACGCGGGCATTGATCAGCGCCAAGGGACGCAATTGCCGTTTCGGGGGACGCTGCTGGTTCATGCGCGACCTCCCGCCGGCCGGCCGGCCGGTTCGCTCGGGTCGGGCCCGTTATATCCGGTGAGCGGCCGGGTCAAGACATCGAGGCAGGCCATGCGCACCGCGACGCCCATTTCCACCTGTTCGCGGATGACCGAGCGGTTGATGTCGTCGGCTACTTCCGAGTCGATCTCCACGCCGCGATTCATCGGGCCGGGATGCATGATGAGCGCGTTCGGCTTGGCGACCGAGAGCTTGTCGTAATCGAGGCCGAAGAAGTGGAAGTATTCGCGGACCGACGGGACATAGGCGCCCTGCATGCGCTCCAGCTGCAGGCGCAGCATCATGACGATATCGACATCCTTCAGGCCCTTGCGCATGTCGGTGAAGACCTCGACGCCGAAGCGGTCGATGCTGCCGGGCAGCAGGGTCGTCGGCGCGATCACCCGCACCCGTGCTCCCATCTTGTTCAGGAGCAGGATATTGGACCGGGCGACCCGGCTATGCAGCACATCGCCGCAGATCGCCACCAGCAGCCCGTCGAGATGACCGAGGCGCCGGCGAATCGTCAGGGCATCGAGCAGCGCCTGGGTCGGGTGTTCATGGCGCCCGTCGCCGGCATTGATGACGGAACCGTCGACCTTTTGCGACAGCAGGTTGACGGCACCGGAATCGCCATGCCGCACCACCAGCACATCCGGCTTCATAGCGTTCAGGGTCATGGCGGTATCAAGCAGGGTTTCGCCCTTCTTGATCGAAGAAGTGCCGACCGACATGTTGATGACATCGGCGCCGAGCCGCAGGGCCGCCACTTCGAAGGAGGTTCGGGTGCGGGTCGAATCCTCGAAGAACAGGTTCATCACCGTGCGCCCGCGCAGCAGCTGGCGCGCCCGCTCATCGTCCTTCGGCAGATCGGCGTAGCGATCGGCGAGATCGAGCAGGCGGGAGATTTCCGTGGGATTCAACGCCTCGATCCCCAGCAGATGCCGGTGGGGAAAGAAGCCCGAGGGGCGGGATGTCTGTGCGGTCGTCATTAAAGCGCCTAGATACGCGCCCGCTCCGCGCCGGTCAATCGATTCTCGATGACGATTGCAGCAATCCAGCTATGGCTGAAAGGTTGTCCTTGAAGTTCGACCAACTGGTCAGGTGGGACGCTTATCCGACCTGAATGAGTGGTGGATCGGGAGACGAGGCGGGACGCTCCCGTCTTCCGAACCGCACCCGGCGTTTCTGGCCGTTTCTGGTTTCGCTTATCTAAGCAGGCTCACGCCGGCTTCACATTCTGATTGAGGCTGAAGAGGTTGGCGGGGTCGTATTTCGTCTTGACTGCCCGCAGGCGCGCATAATTGTCGCCGAAGGCCTCGCGTACCTGATCGGGGTTCTCATCGCTGACAAAATTCGACAAATACCGGCCGGTGGCGAAGGGCTGCAGCGCATCATAGGCCTGGCGCGCGAGCCGGATATGCCGGTCACTTTCGCCGGCATCGAGCCATTGCGACATGACGCCGATATTGTAGTCCGCCTGCCGCTGCGAAAAAGCGGTGGCGGTCGGCGCGATACGTCCCATCGCGCCGCCGTAGAACTCCACCATTATCGCACTTAGAGGCGATGCCATGCGATTGGCATGCTCGACGATGATGTCGATGACGTCCTCCGGCAGTTCCGTCAGGAAGGCCGACTTCCAGTAATTATGGCTTCGGTCGGGGAAGGCGCCGTCGAACATCGCCTGCATGGCCGGAAAGGGCAAAGGCTGGATCAGATCCGCCAGCGGCGCGCCGAAGCTGCGCAACGGCGCCAGCACTTTTTCGCCCTCTGCCGGGTCGCCGCAACAGCAGGCGATGATGGCGATGGCCGGCTGGCCCTCGGGCGTCGACATCAGCGCGGCATAGGCCGTCAGCTCTTCCGGCGCGCCGCGCACGAAATTGCGGTACTTCTGCAGCACCGCCTTGGCCGCGTCGCGGGGATAGAGAATCATGCCGCCGAGCACCATGAAGACGGGATGCGCGCGGAACAGGAAAGACGACACGACACCGAAATTGCCGCCGCCGCCGCGCAGCCCCCAGAACAGATCGGCGTGGGTTTCTTCGCTGGCGGTCACCAGCTTCCCATCGGCGGTCACGACCTCGCAGGAGATGAGGTTGTCGCAGCTCAGCCCGTATTTGCGGACCAGCCAGCCGACGCCGCCGCCCAGGGTCAGGCCGGCGATGCCGGTGCGGGAAATGACGCCGCACGGCACCGCCAGGCCATAAAGCGCCGTCTCCCGATCGATATCGCCGAGTGTCGCACCGGCCTGGATCCAGGCCGTCTGTCGATGCGGATCGACATGCACGCCTTTCATCAGCGAGAGATCGATGACGATGCCGTCATCGCACAGCCCCCGACCGGCGACATTGTGGCCGCCGCCGCGGACCGCAACGACCAGGCTGTTCTCCCGGGCAAAGGTGACGGCGCGGATGATATCGGCGGTTCCCAGGCACTGCGCGATCATGCCGGGATGCCTGTCGATATTGGCGTTCCAGATCTCGCGTGCCCTGTCGTAATCGGCATCGCCGGGCAGGATCACCCGGCCGTGGAAACCCTCCTTGAAGGCATCGATCAGGGCGGTGTCGACGGTCGTTCCGTCACGCTGCTTCAGCTTCCTCGCGGCCATGTATGTCCTCGTCCGTTGGTGTGGCCGGACAAAGATGGGTGGCGACGATTGCCCGATTGTTACAGCATCGTACAATCACGTTACGACCGTAACGGGGAACGAAAAATGCGGTGGCCGCGCGGAACAATTCCGCCCTTCATGCAGATGCGACGAGGCAGTGACAGCAACGCAGCCGGTCGGAAGATGCGCCGGCCGCCGCGGATCGACCGGCTCAGATGACTTTCTTCTCGCGCAGCACCCGGAGATCCTCGTCGCTGAAATAGAGCATCTCGCGCAGGACCGCATCGGTGTCCTGGCCGCAGACCGGCGGCGCCAGGCGGTAATCGACCGGCGTCTCCGACATCTTGATCGGACTGCCGATGAGATCGACATGGCTGCTTCCCGCCAGCGGATATGGCATGCTGATCTTCATGTTCCGGTGCAGCACCTGCGGATCGGCGAAGACCTGGTCGACGTTATTGACCGGGCCGCAGGGGACGCCCAAGGCTTCCAGCCCCTCGATCCAGTGCTTTTGCGGCTTTTGTGCCGTCAGCTCGTTGATCATCTGGTAAAGCACGACGCGGTTCTGCACCCGCGCCGGATTGGTGGTGAAGCGCGGATCCTTGGCCCAGTCGGCGACCCCCGCGAAGCTGCAGAACTTCTCGAACTGCGAGTCGTTGCCGACCGCCAGGATGAAATAGCCGTCGGCGCAAGTGACGACCGAATAGGGGACGATATTGGGATGCTCGTTGCCGAGCCGGCGCGGCACTTCGCCCGAAGTCAAGTAATGCAGGCCGATATTGGCGAGATAGGAGACCTGGGAATCCAGCAGGCTCATATCGATATGCTGGCCGCGACCGGTGGCATGGCGGTGATGCAAGGCGGCGAGGATCGCCGTCGTCGAATAGATGCCGGTGATGATGTCGGTGGCGGCGACGCCGATCTTGACCGGCGGGGTCGAGGGATCGCCGGTGACGCTCATGATGCCGCCCATACCCTGCGCCAGGAAGTCATAGCCGGCGCGATGGGCATAGGGGCCGGTCTGGCCGAATCCCGTGATCGAGCAATAGATCAGGCGGGGAAAGTCGTGTTTGATCTGGTTATAGGCGAGATGATACTTCGCCATGTCGCCGACCTTGAAGTTCTCGACGAAGATGTCGCAGCGGGCGATCAGTTGCTTGGCGATGTCCTGGCCTTCCGGCTTGGCGATATCCAGGGTGACGGAGCGCTTGTTGCGGTTGACGGCGAGATAATAGCCGCTTTCGCTGGTGTTCCTGCCCTCGGCGTCCTTGACGAAAGGCGGGCCCCATTTGCGGGTGTCGTCACCGGCACCCGGCTTTTCGACCTTGATCACCTCGGCGCCGAGATCGCCCAGGATCTGTGTTGCCGTCGGCCCCGCCAGAATCCGGCTCAAATCGAAAACGCGAATGCCTTGCAAGGGGCCGGACATGAACTTCTCCGCACAAATAACTCGGTACTGGTCTTTGAGTGTGCGGCACTCTCGCGGCCCTGCCTAGCGAAATCAAGCGCGGAAAGCGCAGGGCGGTATGCTGTGCCGTCCGGAGTCTATGTGGCGGCGTGCTCGCGATTGCGCTGCCAGAAATCAAGCGCGCCTTGCAGAATGAAGGTCGCCGCCGCCCGGTCAACGGCCTGGGCGCGTTTGGCGCGGCTGAGATCGGCCTCGATCATGTCTCTCGTGACGGCGACGGTGGAGAGGCGCTCGTCCCAGAAGGCGATGGGCAGGTCCTTCAGCTTCAGGAGATTGCTGGCGAATTGCCGCACCGATTGGCAGCGCGGCCCCTCGCTGCCATCCATGTTGAGCGGCAGGCCGATGACGAGGCCGCCCACGTCGCGCTCCGCCACCATTCGCAGCAGCTCCTGGGCATCCAGGGTGAACTTCTTGCGGCGGATGGTCATAACCGGCGTCGCGACATGCAGGCCGGGATCGCTCACCGCAATGCCGATGGTCTTTTCGCCGAGATCCAGGCCGAACAGGCGGCTGTGGCGCGGCAGGCTGGCGCAGAGGGCCTTGATGTCGTCGTGAATCATCGCTCTTCCGGTTCGCAATCTGGTCCGAGTATAGAGAACAATGCTTTTTCGCGCCAAACTGTGATGCAGGTCCATTGCCGCGCGGGTTAAAAGCATGCACATCCGGTCGGCGCCGGCCTTGGGAGCGCGCCGGTCTCGGAGGCGCCGGTCTCGGGCGCGACGGAATGGCAGGGGCCCCATAGATGCGGGCCAGGGGAGAAGAGTTATGGAAATCTTGCGGATCGCGGCTTTTTCGGATGGCTCGACGGGCGGCAATCCTGCCGGCGTCGTCATCGGCGATACGCTGCCGGAAGCGGGGCGCATGCAGGCGATTGCCGCCGAGGTCGGGTTTTCCGAGACGGCCTTTGCCGCGCCCCTGCAACCGGGACAGCAGAAGGTCTGGCGGGTGCGCTATTTCGCACCGGAATCGGAAGTCCCCTTTTGCGGTCACGCGACCATCGCGCTGGGGGCGGCCCTGGCGGCGAAGGTCGGCAACGGGGTCTTTGACCTCACTTTGAACGCGGCGGCGATCACGGTCGCGGGCGAGCGCAAGGGCGAGATGTTCGCCGCGGCCCTGCAATCGCCGCCGACCCGCAGCCGGCCCGCAGGGGAACCGGTGATCGCCGGGGCCCTGGCGCTGTTCGGCTACGACGCGGCGGATCTCGACCCGCGCCTGCCGCCGGCACAGGTCCATGGCGGCGCCGATCATCTGTTCCTGGCCTTGCGGTCGCGGGAGTTGCTCAGCGCCATGCGCTACGACTTCTCGGCCGGGCGCGATTTCATGCGGAAACATGGATTCGTGACCGTGACGCTGGCCTTTGCCGAGACGCCGTCGCTTTTTCACGCGCGCAATCCCTTCGCCTCGGGCGGCGTCTATGAGGATCCGGCGACCGGCGCCGCCGCTGCTGCGATGGCCGGTTATCTCCGCGACTGCGGCTGGCCGCATGGCGGCGCCATCGATATCGTCCAGGGCGAGGACATGGGCATGCGCTCGAAGCTGCGGGCGGAAATTCCGGCAGCCAGAGGCAGCTCGATCCACGTCTCCGGTACGGCACGATGGATGACGGATTGAGTGTTCCGTCACAGGCCGACCGGCGCGGTCACCTTGTCGGTCGCCATATCATAGTCGATCTTCGGATTGATCGCTCGCGCTGCGACCAGATCGGCCTTGGCGAGATCGCTCTTTCCTTGAGCGGCATAGGCGACGCCGCGGCCAAAGAGTGAAGAGTCTATTTTCGGGTCGATCTTCAGCGCCGCCGTATAATCGCTAATTGCCGCGTCGAGATTGCCCGCTTTCAGATTGGCGTAGCCCCGGGTATCCAGCTGATTGGCATCGCCGGGCGCCATCTGTACTGCCTTGTCGCAATCCGCCAGGGCCGATTGCCCCTTGCCCAGCATTGCCAATCCGTAGCAGCGGCTGCCAAAATTATCAGGATCGCTCGAATCGATGGCGATTGCCTTGTCGAAATTCGGCCTGGCTTTATCGGCCTCCCCCTTCTGCGCGTAAGCCAGGCCGCGATTGGTATAGGCATGGGCATAGTCGGATTTGAACGTGATGGCGTTGTTGTAATCGTTGATTGCCGCGTCCAGATCGCGCAGATGCCGATGCGCAATGCCGCGATTGTTATAGGCGTAAGAATAGTTCGGATTCAGCTTGAGCGCGGCGTCAAGATCTTTCAGTGCGTTCTGCCAGTCGTCTTTATCGAGATAGCCGCGGGCACGATTGTTGTAATCGATCGCGAGATTTTCCGTCGTTTCACCGCCGGCCTTGATGAGACGGTCGCAGGCGGCCATCTTGGTTTCGTGGCTGTAGGCTTTTTTCAAGTTGGCGCAGCGATCCTGATCGCCCCATTGCGACCCTTCCGGCTGCGCGCAGCCGGCAACAAGCAGGACGCCCGCCGCAGTCGCGGCGGCTAAGGCAGTCTTGAATAGCATGGTATGATCCCCCAACATTTGAGGAAATCGATTTTAAAGACTGCTTTCCTAGGCGACAAGGTCGACAAAATTCGCGGCCTTGTCGCCAGGCCTCTTTCAATCTGCCACTAGCTCAGCGATCTCGCGGCGGAAGGGCAAGGCGTCGCCGATATCCGGCGCGTCCAGTTCCTCGGCATAGCGGCGGCCGGCATAGACCGCCATGGCGATCGTCCCCGGCGCCCAGCCATCGCCGATGCCCTTGACCGATTTGATGCCGGCACCCGCCCAATCGGCGGCGCGCGCCGTCAGGTCGAGATAGAGCTGGTCGTTGGGCAGGCGCGAGGTGACGAGTACCAGCGCACTGGCGGCGCGTTCGCTGTCGCGGCCGGTATAGGCGCAGCGCAGGATCATGGATTCGGTATCGGCACTGGCGACTGCATGGCTGGTGACGATCTCGACGCCGAGCTCCAGCAGGCGTGCCTGGATCTTGTGCTGCTCCATGGTGTTGCGTGTCCAATTGGCGACCTCGACCGAGGGCGTCACCAGGGTGACGTGATGCCCCTCTTTGACCAGCAATTCGGCGAGCACGCTGCCCATATAGTAATGGTCGTCATCGAAGAGCGTGACATGCTTCGCCGTCGGCCGCCTGCCCGCCATCAGGTCGTCCGGCGTCAAGACCTCGACGCCGGCACCGATCGACATCGGCTTCAGATGGAAATGCGCGACGCCGTCGCGACGCCAGGTGGCGCCGGTCGCCAGCAGCACATGGTCATAGCCGAAATCGAGAATCTGTTCGGCATCGAGCCTGCTGTCATAGAAGATCTCGACATTGGTCATCTTCTGCAGCTGATAGGCGCGGTAGTCGCGCACCCGGCCCCAGGCGGAGAGGCCGGGCAATTTGCATTCGCGGGCGACGCGGCCGCCGAGCTCCGTCGTCGCCTCGGCCAGCGCCACTTCGTAGCCGCGCACACCCAGGGCGCGTGCCGCTTCCAGCCCGGCCGGGCCGGCGCCGACGACCAGGGCACGGGCATTGCTCTCCTTCGGCCGGATATATTCCGGATGCCAGCCCTTGCGCCATTCCTCGCCCATCGCCGGGTTCTGGGTGCAGCGGCTGGGCGACATGGTCAAGTCGCCGCTGACGCAGATATTGCAGCCGATGCATTCGCGGATGTCGTCGATGCGGCCTTCCTCGATCTTCTTCGGGATGAAGGGATCGGCGATGGAGGGACGCGCGGCGCCGATGAGATCGAGGATGCCGGATTTCACCTGCCGCACCATCATATCGGGCGAGGTGAAGCGCCCGACGCCGACCACGGGTTTGCTGGTGAGCTTCTTGACGCCCGCGACATAGGGCTCCTCAGCTCCTTCCTCGGTGAAACGCGAGGTGCGTGAATCGTTGCTCCAGTCGCTCAAAGTGAGATCCCACAGGTCCGGCACCTCGGCCATGCGCTCGATCACTTCCATGATCTCCGCCTTGTGGATGCCTTCGGTGCCCATCAGTTCATCCATGGCGATGCGCACGGCGACGGCGGCGGTGTCGCCGACGGCATCGCGGGTGTCCTCGGTGATCTCGCGCAGCAGCCGCATGCGGTTCTCCAGGCTGCCGCCGTATTCGTCCGTCCGGTGATTGTATTGCCGCGACAGGAAATGCTGCAGGATGCTGAAGCCATGGGCGGCATAGACATAGATGATGTCGAAGCCGCATTTCTTGGCGCGGATCGCCGCTTGTCTGTGCCAGCGCCGCAGGTTGCGGATGTCCTGGCGGTCCATGGCGCGGGCCTGCAGCGGATCATAGGTGAAGGTCGCGATCGGCAGGTGGCTCGGTCCCAGGGGCACTTCGCGGCTGTAGAAGTTGGCGCCGTTCATGCCGTTATAGGCGAGCTCGATACCGGCCAGGGCCTGATGGGCGTGGATCGCGTCGGCCATCTTGGTCAAGGCCGGCATGTCGCGGTCGTCCCACAGCCGCAATTCGATGAAAGGCGTGATCTCGGAGGTATGGTGCAGTTCCACCTGCTCGGTGCAGATGACGGCCCAGCCGCCTTCGCCCTTGATGCCGCGCATCTTGGCCACGGCGGAGGGGTCGCGATAGCCGAGGCCGTTGCAATGCGGCACCTGGTAGAAGCGGTTCTTTGCTATGACCGGCCCGATCTTCACGGGCTCGAACAGGATATCGTAACGGGGATCGCGGCTCATGACAGGTCTCGGCTCTCGGTGAAGGGTGATGGATCGGCACGCCAAAGGCGCCGCAGCATTCAGCGCGGCGCCTCGACAGTCTAGCAGCGGATGATCATTGAATCAGCGGATGCGGCTTGCCGTATTGGCGGTCCCAATAGAGCAAAGGCGGCAGTGCGCGGCTGATGACGCTGAGCACCCGGCCGATGAAGATCTCATGGCTGCCCGCACTATGCCGGGCGAAGACCGTGCAATCGAGGCTGGCGACGGCGCCGGCCAGTTCCGGGGCGCCGCTGCGGCCGGGCAGCCAGGAGCCGCAGCTGAAGTCGAAAGGCTGGGCGTCGTCACGCGGCCTGCCGGCAAAGCAATCGGCGATATGGGCTTGATCGGCATTGAGCGCATTGACGCAGAAGACGCCGTTGCGGCTGATGGCCTCGACGGCCGGGCTGCGGCGGTTGAGGCAGGCGAGGATCAGCGGCGGCTCGGCCGAAACTGAGCTTACGGCCGAGACGGTGAGCCCGAAGCGGCCGGCAACGCCGTCCGTCGTCACCAAGTTGACCGGGGTAACGTTGGCGCGCATGGCGGCGACGAAATCCGCCGCCGGAACCTCGGTCGCCGCGAAAACGCTGCTGTCGCGAGCCCCGTCGCCGCGCTGATCGTGTCCGCACTGGTCGTCCCCGCGCGTGCTGCTGTTCCCGAGCGTGCTGGCCGGTGCCGCCTGCTGCATCCGCATCTCTTTCCGCCCGTCTTCCGGTTCGCTCATCATTGCGCCCAATCGGCCCATGGACACCCTCCCGCCTGTCGACAGACCGGCTGACCGGTCTGCGGTGATCTGTCACCTCGACATGACCGCAGGGGGCTTCATTTGTAAAATAGATTTAAAAGAAAGATTGGATCGTTAATTTCTATGCAACCCATGACGGCTATTTGCCGCATCTGCCGCATCTGCTGCGTCGATGAAGGTCCTTTCCCGGAGGCCTGTCACGGAGAGCGGGCGAGGGCCGTTCATCGACACATCTCCTGGTTACTGGTCCTGATCCCGGTCTTGATCACCTGTTCCGCACCGGCAGGGGGCTGCGGATCTTCCGCGGGCTTCAAGGCCGCGGCGCTGCGCGAATGCCGCGCCAGAAACGCCAGGCGCAGAACAGGATGAAAGCCGCGCCGAGGGCGCTGCTGCCGAAGACGGTCATCGGCACGGCGGGCGGGATATCCCGGGCGCCGAAACCACCGAAGCCGGCGAGGTTACCCAACAGGCCGGCAATCGCCGCGCCGAAGGCGGCGCAGGTGCTTTCCAGGGTCGGAATCGCGCCGGCGGTGACATCGCGTTCGGTTTCCGGCGCATGGGCGATGATCTGCTCGGTGAAGAAAGCGTAGCTGAGCCCGAAACCGGAACCGATGACGGCCATGGCGATGCCGCTGACGGCCAGGGGCAGATGCTGCCAGAAGAACAAGGCGGCAAAGCCGGCGAGGAGGCAGGCGGGTCCGGTCAACAGCATCGCCCGGCCGAAGCTGCCGCCGCGATGGCTGACGGCGATGGCGGCAACCGACCAGGCGAGCGCGGTGATCGCCGCGAACTGTCCGGCGAAGAAGACCGAGGTGCCGTGTCCCACCTGGATGAAATAGGTCATGTAGATGGGCGGGCCGGAATCCGACGCGAACATGAAGCCGAGGATCCAGACACCGAGAATGGAGGTGCGGCGCAGCGAGAGCAGGTGCCGCGGGAAGAGCCGCTGCGCGCTGTGGTGATCGAGGTGGAAGCAATAGAGCACGAGGGCCAGGGCGACGCCGAGCAGCACGACGGCGAGGATGCCCGTCTCGCCGGCGCCGGCGACCGAGACGGCGCCGATGGCGATCGCCAGCGTCGCCAGCCGGCCGAACGGCAGGCCCGTGCCGTTGCTGTCGACCTTGCGCGGCATGCGCCGCTCCGTGGCCACCAGCACCAGCAGGAGCGCGGAGAGGATCAGCATCGGCATGAAGGCCATGCGCCAGGAGAACCAGTCGGTCAGCAGCCCGCCGAGGCCCGGGCCGATCAGCGTGGCGACGGCCCAGACCACGGCGAGAATGCCGAAAGCCGGGTTCATCTCCTGCGGTTCCATAGCTTCGCTGACGATGATGTAGCAGAAGGCCAGCACCATGCCGTCGCCGAGGCCCTGAATGGCGCGAGCCAGCAGAAAGACCGTCATGTTGGGGGCGACGAGGCCGAGGCTGGTCGCGACGATGACGATGGCAGCGGCGGCCATCAGCACCGGGCGGATGCCGAAGCGCCCCTTGAGATAGCCGGCGCTGGCGCTGCCCGGGATCGATAAAGCGAGAAAGGCCGTGGTGCCCCAGCTCAGCAATTGCGGCTTGCCGAGCTGCAGGATGACGCTCGGCATGATGGTGGAGACCAGGAACCAGCCGAAAGCGTGGATCGCGCAGCCGATCGAGATGGTCCAGGTGATGCGCGCCTTGGCGCCGAACAGCAACTCGATCCAGCTCACCTTCCGGCGAACTTCGCGCAATGTCTCGTCGCTTGCCAGCTGCATGTTTCGCTCCCTCACCAGGATCAGTGCTAGAGCTTGAAAATTTAATAAGCAAATACTTTTCTTATTAGAGGCTCCATGCCAGGATGAATCCATGACGCAGCGCAGCACAGCCCGCATTCTCCGCCTTCTGAAACTGCGCGGCGCGCAGAATGCGGACACCATCGCCAAATTCCTGAAGATCACGCCGGTGGCGGCGCGCCAGCACCTGACCGGGTTGCTGCAGCGCGGCCTGGTCGCGCATGAGGACCGCAGGCTCGGCGTCGGCCGTCCGAAACGTTTCTGGATCCTGACCAAGGCGGGCCATGACTATTTTCCGGAAAACCATGCCGGCCTCACCCTGGAACTGATCAACGCGGTGCGCGCGGTTTTCGGCGAGGAAGGACTGGACCGGGTGATCCGCCATCGCGAAGTGAAGGCGAAGAAGCAGTATCGCGCACTGGTCGGTGACGGGCCGGTGAAGCAGCGCGCCAAGCGTCTCGCCGCGCAGCGTTCGGCGGAAGGCTATATGGCGCAACTGCAGGATATGCCCGATGGCGGCATCCTGCTGATCGAGCGGCATTGCCCGATCTGCGCCGCGGCCGCCACTTGCCAGGGCTTCTGCCGCTCGGAGCTGGCCCTGTTCGCGCATGCCCTCGGCCCCGATGTCAGCGTCACCCGCACCGACCATATCGTCAGCGGCGCCGAGCGCTGCGCCTATATCGTCAAACCGCGCTGATCACCTGGCAATAAAAAAGGGCGGGTCGAAGCCCGCCCTTTTCATTTCCGGCGCATAACGTGCAATCAGACGCCGAGATCCCTGGCGGTGAGGTCGAGCGCTTCCTTGGTCAGCTTCATGAAGTCGTCGATATCGCCCTTGGTCCAGGTCAAAGGCGGCGAGATCAGCATGGTGTCGCGGGTCGCCCGCATGACGAGGCCGAGACGGAAGCAATGATCGCGGCAGATGGTGCCGGTATCGCCGACCGGCTCGAAGGGCTTGCGGGTCTTCTTGTCCTTGACCAGTTCGATGGCGCCCATCAGGCCCACATTGCGCACTTCGCCGACCAGCGGATGATCGAGCAGTTCCTTGAGGCGCTTGGCGAGATAGGGACCGGTCTCGCCATGCACCTGCTCGACCAGCTTCTCCTCGCGGATGATGCGGATATTCTCGATGGCGACGGCGCAGGAAACGGGATGGCCGGAATAAGTGTAGCCGTGGCAGAAGTCGATGCCGCTGTTGAGAACCTCGGCAACGCGGTCCGACACCATGACGGCGGAAAGCGGCATGTAACCGGAGGTGATGCCCTTGGCGGTGGTCATGAAGTCGGCGGAGTCGATGCCGAAATATTCCGAACCGAACCAGTGGCCGGTACGGCCGAAACCGCAGATCACCTCGTCGACGATCAGCAGCAGGTCGTATTTCCTGCAGATCTCCTGCACCGCCGGCCAATAGCTCATCGGCGGAATGATGACGCCGCCGGCACCCTGGATCGGCTCGCCGATGAAGGCGGCGACATTCTCGGCGCCCAGTTCCAGGATCTTGTCTTCGAGCGCCTTGGCCGCCAGCTTGCCGAATTCCTCCGGCGTCGCCTCGCCGCCTTCGCCATACCAATAAGGCTGGCGGATATGCACGAAGCCCGGCAGCGGCAGATCGGCAAGCGCATGCATGTAGTTCATGCCGCCGAGCGAGGCCGCCACCATGGTGGACCCGTGATAGCCGTTGGTGCGGCTGATGATGGTCTTCTTCTTCGGCTGCTTCTTCAAATTCCAATAGGTGCGCACCATGCGGACGATGGTGTCATTGGCGTCCGATCCGGACTGGCCGTAGAAGACCTGATTGAACTGCTTCGGCGTCATATCGACCAGCAGCTTCGAGAGCTCCGCCACCGGCGGATGGGTGGTCTTGAAGAAGGTGTTGTAATAGGGCAGCTCGAGCAGCTGCTTATAGGCGACATCGGCGATCGACTTGCGGCCATAGCCGACATTGACGCACCACAGCCCGGCGAAGGCGTCGAGCAGACGCTCGCCCTCGGAATCCCAGAGATAGGTGCCTTCGGCCTTGGCGATGACGCGCGAACCGATCTCGTGCAGCTGGGCGTTATCGCTGAACGGGTGGATATGGTGGCGGTCCTGCGCCTGCCAGTCGACGGTGCTGTTGCGCTTGGGTTGTGCGGTCATGGATCTTGTCCTCGACAAACAGATGTAATTCAGAAAAAGGGAACAATGCGGACGCAACCTGGGCACGCCCGCTTCATCGGTGCAAACCGGCTCAGCGACAATCAGGGATTAAAATTGATCCGCGCCGTCAGGATCAGCAATTCGGCGCGGCGACCGCGCGCGGGCCCACAAAGCGAAAGCCGATCGAACACGACGCGGCTGATATTGAGCCACGGGCGATCGATCGGCGTTCCTGCAACGCCATGATGGGCGGTATCGATAACCATGCAATGAACCTAGCAGGGCTACCGACAGGCCGCAACATCACAGCCTTTAACAGGGGAATAACGCGTCACCGGTCAGACATTGAGCAGCAGATGCTCGCGTTCCCAGGAACTGATGACGTTGGTATAGGCTTCCAACTCGGCGAACTTGACGATTGACAGCGCTTTCACGAAGCGTTCGCCGAGCAATTGCTTGACCGGCCTGCAGGACTGGAATTTCTGCAGCGCCTCGTTTGCCGTCTTCGGCAAGGTATGCGCCATGCGGTAGGCCGATCCCTCGATCTGATTGGTCGGCTTCAGCCGTTCGGTCATGCCGAGATAGCCGCAGACGAGCGACGCGGCGATGGCGAGATACGGATTGGCGTCCGCGCCCGCCAGGCGGTTCTCGATGCGTCGGCTGCTGGAACTGGAGACCGGCACGCGTAAGCCGCAGGAGCGGTTGTCGATCCCCCATTGCACGTTGATCGGGGCGTCGAAGCGGGGCCGCAGGCGCCGATAGGAATTGACGTTCGGCGCCAGCATGGGAATGCATTGCGGCAGATAGCGCTGCAAACCGGCCACGAAATGCCGGAACAGCGCCGTATCGCGCCCCTTGGTATCGGCAAACAGGTTCTTGTTGGTGCGCCGGTCGACCACCGATTGGTGGATATGCATCGAGCTGCCGGGCTGATTGGACAACGGCTTTGCCATGAAAGTGGCGTAGACATTGTGCTTCAGCGCCGCCTGCCGGACTGTGCGCTTGAACAGGAAGGTCTGGTCGGCAAGCTCCAGCGGATCGCCGTGATTGAAGTTGATCTCCATCTGTGCCGCCCCCGATTCATGGGTCAGCGTATCGACGTCGATATCCGACAATTCGCAGAACTTGTAGACATCCTCGAAAATATGATCGAACTCGTTGACGGCATCGATGCCATAGGCCTGGCTGCCGCTTTCCGGGCGGCCGGAACGGCCGATCGGCGGCAGCAACGGCAGGTCGGGATCGGTATTGACCTGCACCAGGAAGAATTCCAGTTCCGGCGCGATCACCGCCTTCCAGCCCTTGTCCTCGTAGAGCTTCAGAACCTTCTTCAGAACCTCACGCGCGGCAATCTCCACCGGACGCCCATCTTCGTAATAGGCATCGTGAATGACCTGCGCGGTCGGGCTCTTATACCAGGGCACCAGGCGGATCGTATCGGGATCCGGCTTCAAATAGATATCGGGATCTTCGTCCGAGCCGATATCTCCATCGTCCAGATCGGGATATTCCCCGGTGACGGTCTGCAGGAAGATGCTCATCGGCAGGCGCAGGCTGTGATCCTTGACGCCTTTCATAAACTTGCCCGCCGGCAGGATCTTGCCACGGGGAATGCCGTTCATATCCGGCACCAGACACTCAACCTCATCGACGTTGCGCTCGGCAATCCATTCGTCGAGATACTTCATGACACTCACGAGAGTAGTTTCTCTTCACGGGCTACCTGCCCGCGAATTGCAGCGCCAGACTAGCCGAGCCGGCGCCATTTGTCTAAGCGGCAAGGGCAAAGCGACGACACGATATGCGGCAAAAGGCCGGTTTATCGGGAATTCCCGTGGCCTCGCAGCGACTTGTCCGTGCCGCAATCGTTAATTCTGCTTGAGGCAATGCAGTTGCTGAAACTGCGTCAGATCATCGAGCAGCGCCCGGTCGCCACTGATTTGCAAGCGATAGAGACCACTGGCATAGGACGTCGTCGCGGCATTCGGTTCGGGGGCGAGATCCTCGAGCGATCCATCGGGCAATTGCAGGGTCAAATGACCGGTCAAGGCGGATAGAGTCGTATTCAGCAGCCGGCCCTGATCGCAGCGGAAGGCCATTGCCGTATCGGCCGCCATGGGCGTGAAAACCAAACGCTGGTCACCAGTGGAAGCGATCGTCAGCTTCTGGTTGCCGATGCCGAAGAAACGCGCCTGGCCGATCTGCTTGATGATCTTACGTTCCTGCTCCGCCAGCGGACCAGAACAGGCGGCCCGGGTCATGCCGACCTGGCCGATGGTGAAGCCGGCCGTGCCGATCAGCCGATATTTGCCGAAGAAGCGGTTGCAGCCGGTCGAACCGGCCAGGCGCTGATCGGTCTTGTCGAATTCGATGAAGGCAGGGCGCTGCGGGTTGCCGACGATCGCCTGCTCGGCTGCGGCGGGCCCCATGCTGACGAGGCGCCAGCGTGTACCCTTCAGCGTGCCACCCGTCAGGTCGGCCGGGGCGGGCCCGATATCGGTCACACCTTCCTCCGGGTCGGGCGGGGCTTCGTGCGAGCATCCCATCAGGCTCAGGCAGGCCAGGGCAAGGCAGGCGGCTAAAATCGCTTTCATGAAGAATCCGTTGTAACCAGGATGACTTGATTTTCCGGACTTCGTGCGGCAATTGCAACTGTGACTGTCGGCTGTGCCGCAAAAACAAAACGGCGGAGCCAAGGCCCCGCCGTTCATTCGCCGAAAGGATACGTGTAGCTTACAGGCCGAGCGCTTCCTGCGCCGGGGTATATTTCAGCTTCAGCGCCTGAGCCACCGCCTTGTAAGTCACCTTGCCCTCATGAATGTTGAGGCCATTCATCAGATGCGCGTCCTCGGCCAGGGCCCGCTTGTAGCCCTTGTTCGCCAGGGCGACCGCGAAGGGCAGGGTGGCGTTGTTGAGGGCGAAGGTCGAGGTGCGGGCAACCGCCCCCGGCATGTTGGCGACGCAATAATGGGTGACGCCGTCGACCACATAGACGGGATCGGCATGGGTCGTGGCATGGCTGGTCTCGAAGCAGCCGCCCTGGTCGATGGCGATATCGACCACAACCGAACCGGGACGCATCGCCTTTATCATCTTGCGGGTGACCAGCTTCGGCGCCGCCGCGCCGGGGATCAGCACCGCGCCGATGACCAGATCCGAGTTCGTGACATAGTGCTCGATCGAGTCCACGGTCGAAAAAATCGTATTGAGCTTGGAGCCGAAAATTTCGTCGAGCTGACGCAGGCGGTCGATCGAACGGTCGATCACCGTCACCTGCGCTTCCATGCCCATCGCCATGCGGATCGCATGGGTGCCGGAGACGCCACCGCCCAGAACGACCACATCAGCCGCGCGCACGCCCGGGACACCGCCCAGCAGAATGCCCGCGCCGCCCGGTTCCTTTTCCAGGTAATGCGCGCCGACCTGCACCGACATGCGGCCGGCGACTTCCGACATCGGCGCCAGCAGCGGCAGCCCGCCCTTGGCGCTGGTCACGGTTTCATAGGCAATGGCGGTGCAGCCCGACTTGATCAAACCTTCGGTCTGCGCCGGGTCCGGCGCCAGATGCAGATAGGTGTACAGGAGCTGGCCCTTGTGCAGCATCTTGCATTCCTTTGCCTGCGGTTCCTTGACCTTGACGATCATCTCCGCTTTGGCAAAGACCTGCTCGGCCGATTGCACGATCGAGGCGCCGGCCGCCTTGTAGTCCTTGTCGCTGAAACCGATACCGGCACCGGCCGAGGCTTCGACGATCACCTTGTGGCCGTTATGCACCAGCTCACGCACAGACGAAGGCACCAGGCCGACCCGGTATTCGTGGTTCTTGATCTCCTTGGGAACACCAATGAGCATGCTAATCACTCCCGCACATAAAACATCTGCGGGCCCACCGGCCCGCAGATACGGTTCAAGGGAACCGATTTGTAAACCTCTCAGTCGAGCGTTTTCAGCACGCCGGACAGGATGTCGAAGATCTGATCGATATGGCTCTTCTCGGCGATCAGCGGCGGCGACATGGCAATGATGTCGCCGGTGGTGCGGATCAGCAGCCCCTTCTCGTAGCATTTCAGGAAAGCGTCGAAGGCGCGCGCCGTCGGCTTGCCGGGGATCGATTCCAGTTCGACCGCGCCGATCATGCCGAGGTTGCGGAGATCGATGACGTTCTTGATCCCCTTCAACGCATGCAGGGCATTCTCCCAATAGGGGGCGAGCTCATTGGCCCGGTTGAAGAGGTCCTCTTCCTTGTAGATGTCGAGGGTTGCCAGGGCGGCGGCGCAGGCGACCGGATGGGCGGAATAGGTATAGCCGTGGAACAGCTCGATCATGTTTTCCGCGGCGCTGTCCATGAAGGCGTCATAGATGCCTTTGCGGACGAAGACGCAGCCCATCGGGATGGTGCCGCTGGTCAGGCCCTTGGCGGCGGTGACCATGTCCGGCTGCACGCCGAAATATTCCGTGGCGAAACCCTTGCCGAGGCGGCCGAAGCCGGTGATGACTTCGTCGAAAATCAGCAGGATGCCGTGCTTGTCGCAGATCTTGCGCAGACGCTGCAGGTAATCCTGCGGCGGCAACAGCACGCCGGTGGAACCGGCGACGGGCTCGACGATGACGGCGGCGATATTGCTGGCGTCATGCAGGGTGACCAGGCGTTCCAACTCGTCGGCGAGATGGGCGCCCCAAACGGGCAGGCCGCGGCTGAAAGCCTGTTCCTTCAGGTTGAAGGTATGGGGCAGGTGGTCGACGCCGTTGAGGAGCGAGCCGAAGACCTTGCGGTTGGAGACGATGCCGCCGACCGAGATGCCGCCGAAGCCGACGCCGTGATAGCCGCGCTCGCGACCGATCAGGCGCTGGCGGGTACCCTGGCCCCTGGCCCGCTGATAGGCGATGGCGATCTTCAGGGCCGTATCGACCGATTCAGAACCGGAATTGGTGAAGAAGACATGGTCGAGATCGCCGGGTATCAGCTGCGTCAGGCGCGAGGCCAGCTGGAAGGCCATCGGATGGCCCATCTGGAAAGCCGGGGCGTAGTCGAGATTGGCGATCTGCTTCGACACCGCTTCGACGATCTTCTTGCGGCCGTGGCCGGCATTGCAACACCACAGGCCGGCGGTCGAATCCAGCACCTTGCGACCCTCGATGGTCGTGTAATGCATGTTCTCGGCGCTGACGAACAGGCGCGGCTTGGATTTGAACTGCCGGTTTGCCGTGAACGGCATCCAGAAGGATTCGAGGTTATTCGGGGTCGGTTCGAAGGAAGCGGCGGATGATGACATGATTTCCCCACTCGGCTGATGGCACGGGCTCGCCCGGGTCTGAGGCTGGCTTTGTCAGGCCCCTGCTCAGGCTTGGTGGCACCGCGGTTGATGACACGAGGTGAGACTACCAATGTTCAGTAAAGTAAACAAGACGGATCACGTTAAAGCGGAAATGGGGCCAGATGCGCAAAAAATAGGCGCCATCACGCGTTGCAGTGAAGGTGGGTGATCAGTATATTAAGCGCTAACATGGAGAACTGATCAATGGCTTCGGATTCCACTGACGGCTTCGATCTTGGCTCGCGCCTGAAGGGCCTGCGCGAGGCGCATAACCTCTCGCAGCGCGAACTGGCCAAACGGGCCGGGGTTTCCAACGCGATCATTTCGATGATCGAACAGAACCGTTCCTCTCCCTCGGTCGGCTTGCTCAAGAAGCTGCTGGACGGCTTTCCCATCCAGCTTGCCGAGTTTTTCGCCATGGAAGCGCCACCCCGGCCGCAGATCTTCTATGCCGCCAAGGATTTGGTGGAACTGGCCGGCGGTCAGATCTCCTATCGCCAGGTGGGGCAGGACATGACGGGCAAGGCGATCCAGATGCTGCACGAGATCTATAAGCCGGGGGCGGATACCGGCGAGCAGATGCTGACCCATGACGCCGAAGAGGGTGGCGTCATTATCCGCGGCCGACTGGAGGTCACGGTCGGTGATCAGGCGAAGGTACTGGGCCCCGGCGACGCCTATTATTTCGACAGCCGGCTGCCGCATCGTTTCCGCAATGTCGGCGAGGATGAATGCGAGGTCGTGTCGGCTAATTCGCCGCCGAGTTTCTAGGATTTAAAGCTTAAATCGGCGTTAACCTATACCGCTAAAAGTGTATCTAAAACTCAGAAAAGACACTTGCGGAAATCCCCGGAAAGGCCAATTTTAAGTAACCTACACATCCGAGGGAAACATGATCATGGATGTCTCATCCGTTATCAGCGTCGCCGCCAGTGTCGAAGGGGCCCGCAATGCTGGGATTCAGCAGGCGAGCACTTCGGCGAGCAGCGATCAGGTGAAGCGCGACAGCAAGAAACAGCAGAGCGAACTCGATCTGAAGAACACCGATGTCGTTGCCGGGACCAACGAGGCCTCGGTCAGCAAGAACAAGACTCATCAGCTCAACGTTCTCGTCTGAGAACTCTCCGGCCCGGAAGGGCCGCTGCCGGGCGCGGTCGGGTACTTTCGATGAACAGCGGAGCCATAGGGTCCGCTGTTTTTGTTTGTGCCGGTATCTTTGTCCGGGCGTCTTTATTGGCGCGGCTGCCGTCCCCGCGAGCGGTCTCAGCTGGCGGCCGGCTTGACCGGCGCCACGTGGCTTTGCCGGTCCAAAGCCTGCAGGGCTTCCAGCAAAGCGGCGCGTGCCCGTTCCGCCTCATCGCCGCGCACCTGTTCCAGGTCGAGATCGAGGTCGAGCCCGGCAATGTGCTCGCTCAGGATGCGGGACTGCCGGTCGCCGCGGGTAACGACCCCCTCCACGGCATAGGGGATGATCTCCCGGCTGATCCCTTTCATGGTGATGGGCGGCAGGGGATGCGCCGCCACCATGTCCTGGACCAGGGCATAGGTCTCGTAACTGATGACGATCTTGCCGGCCTCGGCGATTGATTGCAGCCGGGCGGCCAGATTGGCCTCGGCGCCGATGATGGTGTAGTCCATGCGGTCATTGCTGCCGAAATTGCCGACATTGCAGAAGCCGGTATTGATGCCCATGCGCACCACGAAGGGTTCCTCGGTTCCTTCCTGGCGCCATTTGATCTTCAGTTCGGCCAGCCGCCGCCGCATCTCCATGGCCATGCGCAGACAGGCCTTGGCGTCTTCCGTGGCGCCCTTGGTTTCCGGGTCGCCGAAAAACACCAGGATGGCATCGCCGATGAATTTATCGATGGTGCCGCCGTGCCGCAGTGCGATGGTCGACATCTCCGTCAGATATTCGTTCAGCATGCTGGTCAAGGCTTCCGGCTGCAGCCGCTCGGTGGTCGCCGTGAAATCCTTGATATCCGAGAAGAAGATGGTCAGCCGCTTGCGTTCGGTATGAACCACGACATCCTTCTGGCCGCTGAAAATGCTCTTGTAGATTTGCGGCGAGAGATAACGCGAGATCTTCAGCGAAATGCTGGCGAGGAACTCGTTGGTCGATTCCAGTTCCTGATTGATGCCGTGAATGACGGCGGTCTGACGGCGCTGCAGCAGGATGAAGCCGATGCCGAGGCAGGCGACGAAAATGAAATAGGCAAGCAGGTATTTGAACGAGAGAATGTTTGCGGCAAATGGCTGCGAGATCACCACTTCCTGAATGCCGCGCACGTCGCCGACTTTCCAGTCGGTCTTCGGACTGTCGGGATGCGTGTTGTGGCAGGCGACACAGGTCTGTCCCATGATGATGGGCGTCACCAGCCGATAGCTGTTGCTGAAGCCGGACCAGGAAATATCCGTGATGGTCTGCTCCGGGTCCTGCCGCAGCCTGGAAAGGGCTGTCGTTTCGAACTGATCCATCGGATGGGGCGCCCGGCCCCTGAACGGCAGGTCGGACACGAAGCGATAGGTGATATTGGCCTGCTTTTCATTGATGACGCGGCCGAGCTCCAGCGACAAGGTTGCCGGAATGGGGATGGCGCCGGGGATGGTCTCGTAATTATGTACGACCTGTGTTGGCACGCCATGGGCGGCCAGCACCCGGCCCACTACATTGCTGGCGTAATAACCGCGGATGCTGGTGATGACGGAGCTGAGATCGTGCGCTTGCCGGCCAAGGATGTTGCGCGACAGGTTGCTGATGTCGAGCCAGACCGCCAGCGGCAGCCCGATCAACATGATCAGAACCAGCGCGATGAGCAGCAGAACCCGGCGCCTGCCGGTGGTCGGTGCCGACCCAAGGGTACCCTCTTCGCCGCCCTGCCTGGCAGTCCGTCCAAGCCGCGTGCGCTCTGATTGCAACATGATTTGGTATCCTTAGGGCGGATCGCGCCGATCCGTCATACATGGATTTAAAACGATCGCCATCTGAGTCAATGATGAAGCCCCCTGGATGGCGACATCCCTGACGCCGCCGCGGCTAAAACTTCCCGGACGGCACGCTTGGCACTTGTTATCCCGGAAAGTCCCTTTGCCGAATCGGGTACCCCAACCCCCATGCAGCGTGCCACGTCTTTGCCACAGGAGAAAGGCAATCGCGCCGCGCGGGCCTGATCACCGCGACCTACTGCCAGCCGGCCCGGCTCATCAGGAGAATGGCGGCACCGTTGTTCCGGGCCAGGGCTTCGACGCGTGGGTCATCGGCTTTGAAACTGCCCCAGCCGGCAACCACCGGATTTGGCGCTACATCGGCCCGCACCGGATACTGGAAACCGACATCCGCGATCAGGCGTTGCGCTTCCGGACTGACCATGAATTCCAGAAACTTGACGGCATTTGCAAGGTGCGGCGCATGGGCCGCGACGCCGCCGCCGGCAAGATCGATATGGACGCCGCGATCCTGCTGGTTCGGGAAGAAGATGCCGATATGTTGCAGCGACTGTTTCAGGGTGGGGTCCTGGGTGGTGAACAGGCGGGCGATCTTATCGCTGCTGCACAGGGCGATGGAGCCGTTGCCGGCGAGCATCGCCACCACCTGGTCGCCATCGGAACCCTCCGGCTGGCGACCGAAATTCTGCGCCATGCCGCGCGCCCAGGCCTGGGTCCGGTCTGCGCCGATGGCGTCGATCATGGTGGCAACCATCGCCTGGATATCGTCGGCGGTGGCCGAGCGGGTCAGAATCTCGCTCTGCCACTTGGGATCTGCGAGGGCCTCGTAGGTCGAGAGCTTGCTGAGCTTCACTTTGCTTTTGTCATAGACGATCACGCGGGCGCGTGAGGAAAAGGCGAACCAGCGGTTCTGCGGATCGCGCATCTTGGCAGGCACCTGCGCCGCCAGTTCCGTCGAGCTTACCGGCTGTAACAATTTGTAATCTGCCGCACGCCAGAGGTCATTGGCATCGACCGTGACGAAGATATCGGCGTCGCTGTTGTCGCCTTCGAGCTTGATTCGCTGCAGCAATTCGCTGGGCTTGCTCTGCACGACGTTGATCGTGATACCGGTTTTCTCGGTGAAGAGCTGGTAGAGTTGCGCATCTACCGGCGTGCGCCGCGCAGAATAAATATTGAGGATGTGATCGCTATCCGCGCGGCTCGGGCGCAGCGGCTGAATAGTCGCGAAAAACGCCAGCAGCGCAAAGCCGCCAAGGGCCAGGATGCGACGGGGACAACGCATGTTAAACCTTCCAAGGTGGCATAAGATGGCCGACAGGCGGCGGTTTCACGGGTGACACGGGCGCCGGTGTCACGGGCACGAGTGACGCTGGCTATGCGGCCTCGACCCCGGTTTATAGGCCAGGCGGTGAGCGGCGACAATCCGCCCCCTGCGGTTGCAACCGGGCCGAGGGATTGGCAGGGAGGGAAGGGGCAGGATGTCGGCGCCGCCGAGCGAAGAAAGCGGTAAGGGCGGAAGCGGTGGGGCCATTTTCGGGGCCAGGCCCGAGACGCTGCTGCACTCGCCGTTCTTTACCGCGTTTCGGTTTGTCGAATATGAGTCGGCGCAGGCAATCGGCGCCGGCCGGACCTGGCGGGGCTATCGTCCCTGCGCTCCGCACCTTGCCGATGGCGCGACCTTGAATCTGGAAATCGATGCGGAAGGCGGTGTGGATCAGCTGACCCTGTGCCTGGATCGCGGCAGCGTCGACGGGGCGGTCGATAGCCGTTTCGCCCGCGACCTTGCTGCAAGCTTTCTTGTCTGGTCATTGCCGGAAGCGGATCGGGCGGCGATCGGCGATCTGATCGAGGAGATCGGCGATCGCACGCGCAGCGGCGCGGCAGCCCCGCCAGTGTCCGATACCCGTGCGGCCGCGACGCTGCCGCGTTTCCCCTCGGCGGGATATCGGGTCTTTCTTGGCCATCAGGGGAATTTCGATCAGGATCTGCCGGATAGCCAGCTGCGCATCGTCAATCTCAACTGGAGCCGGCGGCATGATCAGGCGGCGACGCCGCCGGGTTATGACGGCGAAACCGTGTGGCTGTGGCTTATTGTCCGTCGCCGCCGGTGATCGACATGAATTCGGCCTCGGTCACGACGCCGTCCTTGTTGCTGTCCGCCAGTTCGACCACCCGGGCGCAGAACGCCATGTATTCGTCATAACTGACGAAACCGTCCTGGTTCTTGTCGGATAGCTGGAATTTGCGGGTATAGCGCCGCAACACGTCTGGCCGCTCGGCCGGAATGCCATATACGTATTCCGCCAGGCTCAGCTTGCCGTCGTGGTCGGCGTCGATGCGCTTGAACTCCTTGCCTTCGATCCGCTGCATGTCGGCCAGCGTGAAGCTGCCCTTCTTTTGCTGATCCAGGCGATCGAAATAGGCCTGTGCCGACTGGGCATCGCTGACGCTCTGCGCGGAGGCGGTGGCGGCAACTGTCAGGAAGATGAGAGAGGCGGCGAGAAGGGCAGGGGCAAGACGGTGACGTGAGATCATGATGGCCGATCTGTTGAGACGCGGGATGTGGACCATATCAGGCTCTTGCCTGCCCGGTCACTCTTTCTGTCGTGCCGATCCTGTCGCAAGCCGCCGCGCAGCGGCGTGCGCGGCGGTCACAGGTGCAGGCAATCACGGCCTGGCGATCACGGCCTGGCGATCACGGGCGGAGGCGCGCCAGTTCGTACAGGGCAACGGCGGCAGCGTTCGAAACGTTGAGGTGACCGATGGCGCCGCCGGTTGGCAGGCGGACCAGGAGATCGCAGTGATCGCGTGTCAGGCGCCGCAATCCCGACCCCTCGGCCCCCATGACCAGGCCGACTTTGCCGCTGAGCTTGGCGCCGGCCAGGCTGGTCTTGCCCTCGGCCGCCAGTCCCGCCAGCCAGAAGCCGGCCTCCTTCATCTGCCCCATGGCGCGGGCGAGGTTGCCGACCCGGACCAGCGGCACATGCTCCAGGGCGCCGGAGGCGGATTTCGCCAGGGTGCCGCTTTCCGGTGCCGCATGGCGTTCGGTGAGGATCACCGCCAAGGCACCGAAGGCGGCCGCCGACCGCAGGATGGCGCCGACATTGTGAGGATCGGTCACCTGGTCGAGGATGACGACGACTGCCTCCTCGCGCCCCTGGGCCTGCTCGCAGATATCCAGCAGGTCCGGCTCTTCCAAGGGGGCGACCCGGGCGGCGATACCCTGATGGACGGCACCTTCCGGCAGCAATTGCTCCAGCTGGTAACGATCCATCGGCTCCCAGGGCGGCAGGGGACGCTCGACCGAGCGGGTGTCCAGCGCTTCGCCTTCCGCCCCGGTAATGCGGACCAGGCGCTGGATCTTGCGCAGGGGGTTGCGGATGGCTTCTGTGACAGGATGCTGTCCAAAGAGCCAATAGGGTCCGGTCCCGCGCTGCTGGTCGCGATCCCGCTGCGGCCGGTTTCTAGGAAAATCTCCCTCAGGCAGGTCCCGACGGGGCGATTCCCCGCGGTATCCGGCCGCGTCGCGGGCGCCACGCGAGTCTCGCGGCTCGGCGGCCGCGGAAGGACGGCTCCCCCGTCGCTCGATGCCGCGTTCGGGGTCGCGTTCGGCACCCCGGACGGCCGTCGCGCCGATGCTTCCGCGGCGCTCGCCGGAGGACGCCTGGCGGGGCCCCTGGGGGCCTCCCTTGGGGTTGCGTTTTTGTGAAAATTGCCCAGGTCGATCAGTATCTTGTCTGTCGCGACCGGAGCGGCTGCCGGACTTGCCGGACTTGGACTTGCGTTGGCTCATGATGGTGCCTATTATCTTATGGAGACTGGGTATTACCGCAAGCTCCCTTCGTGCCGTTAAAGAAATCGGCGCGAGAGGGAGTTTTTCGTGTGTTTTCAAGTTGACACCGGACGGCAAATGCTCATAAGTCCGCATCTCCGCGCGGCAAGGTCGTACGGTGTGGAAGGGTGCCCGAGTGGCTAAAGGGGACGGGCTGTAAACCCGTTGGCGTCAGCCTACGTAGGTTCGAATCCTACCCCTTCCACCAATGACACTGCCGCCGGGCCGGTCCGCTGTCTTGGCTCCAAGCCCTTGTTGGGATTGGATTAAAGGAATGGGTCGGAATGGTGTACGGAGGCCGCACGGCGATCGGCGCTGCGCTGATGAGGTGACGGAGCCGGCTGGATGCAAGCGGGTGTAGCTCAATGGTAGAGCTCCAGCCTTCCAAGCTGGCTACGCGGGTTCGATTCCCGTCACCCGCTCCAAACACTCTGCTGTTCATCCGGTTCCTGGCCTAGGCGAGGCGGCGGGCAGCGGCGAAACGGAATTTAAGTGGCCAACAGGCCTTTTGAGCTGGTCATAGGATTGGAAGAACATGGCGAAGGCGAAATTTGAGCGGAACAAGCCGCACTGCAACGTTGGGACGATTGGCCACGTTGACCATGGCAAGACGTCGCTGACGGCGGCGATCACGAAGGTGCTGGCTGAGACCGGCGGTGCGA